>JACCDQ011450389.1_pt1 | contig 28507 bp, 27 predicted proteins | sample 7446031 | NCBI WGS metagenome assembly JACCDQ01 (sample SAMN15323442, study PRJNA562643) | freshwater metagenome | isolation source: river surface water | place: USA:Blue River Watershed | collected 2017-08-17 | reverse complement strand
CACCCATGACACTCGATCCTCCGGTATTCTCGCTGACGGGTCCTGCAGCACCCATGACACTCGATCCTCCGGTATTCTCGCTGACGGGTCCTGCAGCGCCCATGTCACTCGATCCTCCGGTATTCTCGCTGACGGGTCCTGCAGCACCTATGACACTCGATCCTCCGGTATTCTCGCTGACGGGTCCTGCAGCTCCCATGACACTCGATCCTCCGGTATTCTCGCTGACGGGTCCTGCAGCACCTATGACACTCGATCCTCCGGTATTCTCGCTGACAGGTCCTGCAGCGCCCATGACACTCGATCCTCCGAACGTGACTCTGACGGGACCTGCTTCGCCTATTACTATGTCTCCTCCGGACGTGACTTTGACGGGACCTGCCGCGCCGATTCAGCATTCGTCGACGGCAACGGCGAGTATGCCAGTTTACGCAAATCCGGTAAAACCATCAGCGATGTTGTCCGTAGTATCTGCTTCGTTGGCAAGTTTGGGAATTCTATCTTTTCTCGCTTTCTTATTATAAGTTATCTGCGCTGCCAAATAAACCACACTATTCCAATAATTATAATAATCGCCGCAATAGTACCCCAACTCCAAGAAGACGACGCGGCGGGGGTAGCAGTGTCCGCCGGTGCCGGCGCCGGTGTTGCCGCCGACGCTGGTGCCGGCGCCGGTGTTGCTGCCGACGCTGGTGCCGCCGGCGTAGTCGAAACGGCAACAGGAGGTGCGCTGCAAGCAAACTGAACGTTATTGACGGCATCTTGGTTGATACTGACACCGCCGCTTATTGCTGTCAAAAATTGCCCGGTGGGACAGGCGTACGTACTCGTGGGAGCATTCCAACCCGGAACACCAATTGCGCTCTTTGCGTTCTTGGTGATAAACTGCAAATATGCCAATTCGCTACCATTCGCAAGACCTGTCGGCGATTGATCGAGACCAAAGATTACACTGGTCACTCCTGAATCGAACGTTACTGTTTTCCAGCTTGGGTTGGATGGCGGCGGCGGACCCAGCACGGAAGACCAATTTCCATCTTTGTCTTGATATTGCAGATTTTGAATAGCATTGTAGTAGGTCAGAGTATACCGAACGGTTTGGATCGGAGATGACATTTTATAGAGTCTTGCAGTACACAAACTGCAAGAAGGTTTTTATTCTCTCGCCGGCGTAAATCTCATGGCCACATTGAAGCCCATCATCATCTGCGCCAATATCTTGGTAGAATTTGGCATCCGACAATACTTTATCCCGCCAGTCTGCCCGCACATGTTGCACGTCATGTCTTCCGCGTCGGGTCCATGATAAAACAGACCACAATTTGAACACACGGGTACTCGAGACGCGTCCGACGCGTAGTAAATCCTTTCTGTCAATGTGTCGCTAGCGCCGTGTGCAAGCAACGCGTCTCGCTCTTGGACGCCAAATTTGTATCCGCCCTCCACGCTTCGGCCCTCCTTGGGCTGACGGCTAATCTTTTGAACGGTACCGGTCGTTCGGGTGTATATCTTGTCCTTGCTTAGATGTTTCAGGCGCTGGTAGTAAATCACACCCGAAAAGATCTTGGTGTCTATCCTCCGTCCAGTCACTCCACTGTACATTGTCCTGTTCTCACAATGCTCCGAGTTGTACTTTCTCAATTTGTCGTAAAACGGATTAAAGTGCAACTCGTGCAAGATGTGTTCTGCAAATATGCAGTCGCGAGAGCATCTCGGAGAAAAGGTCTCGAGGTGCTTGACGCAAAGTTTGCAATATTTCTTGTTACTCTTTACGACCTTTTCTTTGCCTTGAGCCATTTCCAAGACGTGCCCAAACGTCATGCGCGACGGTATCGCGATAGGACTCATGATAATGTCCGGGCTTGTGCCGTCTTCGAAAAAGGGGAGGTCTTCTCTCGGCGCAATGAGTGCCACGGTTCCCTTCTGACCGTGACGGGACGAAAACTTGTCTCCGACGTTGGGAAGCAACATCTCACTGGCTACGATTGTAATCGTAATGTCGTTCTTGGCGCTGGTGTATTTTGTTACGCTCGTAATCTTGGCAGTAGTGTCACAGGTAAACACCAATACGGGGTTCGGGATGTTCATTGTGTCGCACTTTTTCTTCACGCATACCAAAACGTCGTTCTTTTTAACACGAGCGTCAAGCTTGACAATTCCGTCAGGTCCCAACTTGCTATAGTCGTAATCCTCGACGCGAGTGGCCATCGCTTGAGATTTGTCCGGAACAAACAATATCTCGTCGTCCAGAGTATAGGTCATTGTCGTATCTCTGGTGGACGAAAACATACCAAGGTCAATCGCGGACTTGTTCATAACTATAGAGTCCTCTTGATTGAAACCGAAATACGGACATATGGCTACTACACAATTTATTCCTGTGGGATGGCAGTAGAGCTCCGGAGTGACGTTGAGCATAGTCGTCACGGCGGGTGTCTGGGGGTAACACAGTTGGTTGTACACGGAAGGCCTGTCCTGAGGGGGCAAAAACGACATGCTCTGACGGGCCATCTGACATTGATAAATGTTTCTGGGACTCTGATTGCAGTTTGAATTGGGTATCAAGCTCCCCACGTGTCCGAGGGAAAGAGGAAAACAAAAATCCGTTATCTTTGTCTGCCACAGGATTCTCCCCCCTTGGTTCCCAATCAACACTTCGGGTTCGACGCTGTCGAGCAAGACGCCGTTGACCAACACGTCTGCCGGAAGACCGTCTACTCGGGGTTCGACAAAGCGCGACGGCGGACAACCGCCGCCGTCGCACCTCGTAAAAATGTCTTCTTCCACCATCCTGTACAACTCGAGTTCATTCTTGTCCAACAGGACAATGTGACCAGAACGCAAGAGTTCAACGTAATCAGATGAAGGGCTGTCAACAACGTCTCTCAGCAGTACCGGATGCATCAATCGACCCGAGTCGCTCATGACGACGACTATATCCTTTTCGTCGTCGTAGGATACAGAAATATCAAATATTCCAAAGGTTGTCTTTAGCTGACACATTCTGTCAAACAGCGATTCGTCCGGAAACAGATGGTGACTCTCTATAATCCGCTGGATCAGGAGGTCGACGTTGGGTCCTCGATCCAGCGACATGCTCGCCTGTATGGAAACGTGGTTGATCAAGCCTACCTTTTTACCGTCCGGTGTGGAATACGAACAAATAATGTCAGCCTGGGTCAGGTGATAATCTCTCGCCTCGCCAATCTTGTTGTTTTCACTCTTCACCGGAGTGTTGATTTTGTTGATTTCGTAATATTGCAACCGATTCAAAAAATCCAATGGCTGGGACACGTTTTGATTTGTGGTAAATTTTGCGTACCACTTGTTGCTCGCCAAACAGCCTCTAAACGAGTTAGTAATCACCGTAATCTTTTCAAAGGTGTGTACGATCCCGGCTTGAGATATATTAGAACCGAGTTCCCCGAGCGCCTTGGCGCACGCCTTGACAAACTTTTTGTGAAATATATGATTGAGTTGTTGTGTGAAAAAATTCAAGGTTGTGTACACCCTCTTGTTGCCATAGTGATCCCGATTATCGTTTCCCACAATGCCCAAGATGGCCTTGTACAAAATCTTGGTCAGCATAAATACAAAGTGACCCTGCTTGGATCGCGTCGTATGACCCATGTGAATCAAAAACTTGTCTCGTATGATCTGGCTCGCCGTGTAACCCTCCTTTCTGAGTTTGGGATTGGCATTAGAAATCAGCTCGTACAATGACTCTGTGTGGTCTTTGCGATCCTCTGAAAAATTGTCACAGATGACGTCTGCCAGCTTGTAGTGGAGGTCAGAGGAAAAGTGGCGAAACATGCTCTTGTTGGACGCAAATATCTCAGCGTCTGTCATAAACAATCTCAAAAAGTCGTGTATCGGAACCACCGGCTTCCCGCCGCTCCCGAACAGATCGGGACAGTATACAAGTATTTGTTTTACTCTTACTCCGTTCAAAAGGCTGGTCCTGCATCCGACATCTATAAAACTACTCTTGTAAAACGAGACGATGCTCTTGAACTCTACGCAAGGGTTGAAACGAAACTCCTTCATCTTTACGAGGACAAATGGGAAGTTGTATGCAATTCGTTCTTCCATAGTGACAAACTTTAGCTGCCCCTTGACGACAAAGTAGCACTTTGCATCCATGTCCGTCCTTTTGACTTCCGAAATACAACATCCCGTCATCAGAGGGATACAAGCCAGCGTGACTGTAGCTCTGCATTCGAATTCAATGTCCCGGTCGGATTTCACAACAATGTCCGCTCTGAGTCTGCCCTCGTAGGTCAGGTTCTTTCTCCTGCACTCCAAGGCCGACTCTGTCGGCGGTTCCAGCCACACCCTCGCGATGGTAATCTTATGATCGCCACATACTGCAAATTGCTGCTGTTCCAATATGGTCGGCACAGAGTGTTGTATAAAATAATCAAAGGACGACAGTTGTATGTTTTCCGCCGTGTTGGCGTTCAAAAAAGACTTGAGAATGGCAATCTTTTTCTCCATGATTGTGTACACGTTTGGGCTGAGTTGTCAGAGAATTTTTTTTTAATTTTGCGGGCATTAGCTGCCGCGAATCAATAAGTATGGATGAAAACTGTCGGCACTCTGCACTATTGGCTGACGGGCGCTTTCTACAAATAGCTCTCCAGAATTTGTCGAGATACAACAGACATCTCTGCATTTGACCAGTGAGCGAGGGCATGTGTCCGTATGACCAACTGGCGCGGACAAAGACAGCCTGGGGCACTCAAGCGGCCGGGGGTATGTGTTCTCGCAGCATCAGCTGCCAGAAGGAAAAAACTTTAAACAATTGACAAGTTGTTAAATCGATCCATCACTTCTTCTAGAGATTTCTTAATTTCTTCCATAGATCTGTCTTCAAAGGGGCCGCCGCATTCTGCTGCCGTGGAAACGCGCCGCACTCGATCTTCAAGTTCGCCCTCTTTGAGATGATTTGACTGTCCGCCCCTCTTGACCATTTCTTCCACATACGCCTTGTGCCAAGTATTTGCGAGCGTCGGATCAATTTGGTCAAACTTGGCAACCAGCTCCTGCAACAGAACAATTCGCTCCTTCATAATGTCTATCTTGGCCTGAAAGTAATCGATGCTTTGGCAGCAATTCCAAATTTTAATTTTGGTCATGATGTACTCTTCCGAGTCGGGGCGTCGTTTGTCGGCAAACTCGCTCTCGTCCGAAGATGTCGTGAGACTAGACGTGTTGATCTTACTCTTTGTCTTGTAATATTCTTCCATCTCTCGCTCCATGATTTCTTCATACTTGGACAAAACGTCTCCTGTCGACCTACTGCCGCCGCTCGTTTTGAAATTTTTATCACACAGCAGTGTCGGATCTCGGGCGACAGGCACCCACCTTCCGCACGGAATCGTAATCACCGGGACAGACGAATCGTTCTTCTTGACGTATTCCACGGCGCTCGCGTGGAGTTTGTTTTTGTTTGTGCTGGCGTCGTGCACCTTGACGAGGGCAATCTTGCGTTCGGGGTCCTCTGAAACCAAAAATGAAATTGTGCAATACTTGTCGTCGGCGTCGAACGCCGACGCAAGTCCCTGGCGCCACACGGCGGGGTACGCCTTGACGAGATCTTTGACGGCAGCCTGCGCGTCTTTTTCCGAGAGGGAGGGATAGTCTGCGTCCACCCTGCATTTTTTGATATCTTCCACCATCTGAGCTGCTGTCATGTTTTTGTTTCAACGTAATGGGTTTAACCAATAAAATGACACAGTACTACTATCTAGATAGTAACGATGTAATCAACGTTCAAGGAAACGACCCGAGCGAGTTCACCCTGGGATTGGACCTGACGCGCTCGTGGCCGGTGAGTCCTGTGGAAATTGAGTGCGACAAACTCGTGGGCTGGCCGGAAAAGAGCATCATTGACGTCCAAGGGGTGATGATTCAGTTTTCAGACAACAGTTATCGACCTGGTATTCTCGCCGACATTAGAGATATATCGAGGTCGGACGACACTAGAGTCCACACCACAAACCTGCAAGATCCTCTGTTTAACTTTCCACTTTTCAACAAACTCCACAGGGATGTGCCGGGGGCGAGCGCTCCGTACTGGGCGTCATTCGAGACCATCGGCGTAAAGCACCTCATGAGAATTAATGCGCAGGGACAAATAAAAGTAAAACTATATGACCTCGACAAGGCCAAACTTTCAAACGTTCTGAGGACAATATTTACAATCGCTCTCACTCCATGTCCGCGTCACAAGTTTTGGAAATGATTTACTATTCAGATAAAGAGTGCACGTGTTCAATTTTGTGCAACTGTTCGTCCGGACACGTCCAAGTGTCGTGTCCGTCACACGGATTTTACAGTCATTTTAATTGCGTTCGCCAGGTCACAAACATGACTGGCGTCGTAGAACACCTCGCTCCGGCAAAACCAAAATATTCCTCTCGAGCATCCAGGTTGCGCTCTTTTCCCGACGGCGATTTGAACGTGCTCGCGGAGGAACTGGCCGACGCCGGTTTTTTTTACACCGACGACGACGACGACGACTACGAGGCCCGGCGCTCTGGAAACGAAAAAGTGGACATCACCTGTTTTCAGTGCAATGTTCACCTGAGCATCTCTGACCTCCACAGTCCGTTCAATCCTTGGGCAGCGCACGCGCGTCACTCTAAAATGTGCGAATACGTTCGCGTTAAATGCGGAGACGAATACATCCTGAAACAATTTTCAGAGACGCAGGGAAACGGGTGTCCCCGCGTCTCTGATGCCCTCGACATGGAGTGCAAGATCTGTGCGACCAGACCAGCGAGACACCGCCTTTTGCTCCCCTGCGCTCACAACTGCTGTGACGATTGCATGTTTATGATCGGACTGCAATGCCCGGTGTGTCGCGGAAAAATATTCGGGTCAGTCGCCATGTTTTTACAATAAATAAAAATGGACAAGGAGTCTCAATGCTTGGTATGGTTAAACTACCCCGATCGGAATCCTATAACTGGCAGAAAGATAGATGTCAACGCAAAGTACGGAATCTACGCCCAGTGGGCTCGCAAGTGTAAAAAGTTTCAGACAGAACCAAAGTCAAGGAGAACGACGACGCGCCGACCTCAGGAAGACGACTGCGCCGCTTGGTTGAAAAACAAGTTGGAGAACCCCAGGACCGGACGCAAAATACAAGAAAACAAAGGTGTGTACCGAAAGTATCAGCGAGAGTGTTTGGCCGACTCTAGCCGGACTGCGGACAACTCTAGCCGTTCTAGCCGGACTGCGGCCAACTCTAGCCGTTCTAGCCAGACTGCGGCCAACTCTAGCCGTTCTAGCCCGACTGCGGCCAACTCTAGCCGCAGCAGCACAGGGCGCAATGCCAAGAAGCAGTTGAATGAAATGACAGATGCTGAATTGGACGAGTTGCTTAGGCAAAAGGCTTTCGGGAACTTTATGGGCAGATTTTCCAGGAGACCCGCGCTGGAAAATCTGATTGATAAAAACATGCAAAGACTCGCCGGGCAGATGGTGTACTATGATCAAAAGAGAAACTTGGGTCCGAACGAAACGGGGCGAGGAAAGTATTATGAAAATAGAGGGATCGCCAAGCACCCTTTATTGGGTTGACCTTTTTCTCTCATAGTCTGTAGACTATGAGAAGAGGACTCAGCGACGTCTAACGACAAAGAATAAGACGAGACCAAAGAACACGCACACAGATACCAAATCAACTATGTATACCGTCTTCTGAACGGTAGGGTGCCATTTTTGACTGGCAGTGTTTCGAGTGACGACGGCAGTCACCGTGGACCAAAATCTCGGCGTGGTATCGATCATTGCACGGCATGGAACTGTGTTTGTATACCACACCAGGAATATGTACACAAAGACAGCGAGCAGGCATATGGCCCAAGACCTTCTCGGCCAAAGCGCCGCGATCGTGACAATCCCTATGGTGACTGTTATATTCGTCACGTCAAACAGCGGCATCTGACACACTGTGTCAGCTTTGCACTGGTTATTTGAGCAGTCATATTTCGAACAATCCATTTATTTGGCATAAAGGTCTCTGAATAGAGCGGCGTCGTTTTCCGGCTGCCTATTGAATGTCATCGCCCGACGCTGCCCGAGTATCCTATTGGACAAGTTTCTGGTAGGACTGTCTTGTAGTTGACGCACTCCCTTGTATTGACCCCGATGGCGCTCTTTGGCAATGTCCTCGTCGTCGCGCGTCCTCCGAGACCCAAAATTTTTCCAGGGGTCAATTCCTCGGGAATTTCTGCCAAAACCTCTGGGACGGCGCACGTTGGAGGATTTTGCCTGGTTCCAAAAAAATAGCCCTCCAAGACTGGCCAGGGCCACACTGCACACTATTATACCAGCATTGACGGCTGCGCTCATTTATTATAATTCCGGATGGTGAGCTTGATCGCCCCAGCCAATCCCGGTTTTGTTATTTCCCCCTGTATCCTAATGGTAGACTCGTTTATCTTGTAAAACTCTACCTTTGGACATAGCTGTGTAAACTTTGCCAGTATGTTGATGCAAATTCCAGAGACGGACAAGACCAGTACGTCTGTTGGGATCTCCATCTTCCCTCCCATGATCCTCGTGGCGGGCGAATCTCCGTTGGCGAGGTAGTCGACGGACAGATAGTCTGATCCGACCTTGAGCTTGCAAATGGAATCGCGGGTGCAGCCGATGGACTTTTTGAGATTTGAAAATTTGGTGCTGTCCATGACCAACATCGGCTTGGTTTCGATGGCGCAGTCGTCTTCGACGTTTCCATCGTAGGCAAACACACTCTTTGTCTTGATAGTTTTGATGTCTATGGTATCCCGGTCTACGTTTACAATTTTCAGCTGTATAGATCCTTCCTCCTTTCCTCCCAATAAACTAATGTAATCGTTCTTTGTCGAGTTTACTAAGCCCTTGATCTTTTTTGGGTTCAGACATACCCTGACCCCCTTGTGTACTGTGTACGTTGAAAATTTGGCAGGATCCAAAAAGAGTTGGAGGTACACCACGATTCCGTCCTTGTCTTGTATCGTGTCTGAAATGTGAATGCCCTCTGGTCCGGTGTACATCCAGCAATTGTCTGCCTGCGAGGACTGTGCCGACTTGTCGGCCTGCTGAAATGCCGCCGCCAGGAAATCGAAAATCGTCTTGAACGCGTTACCGCTACCAAAGCAAATCTCCATCGGCTCGGCGCAGGGCGCCGGGGTGTCGTCGTCGTCAAACAAATTCATTTATATGTTCCCCTTACTTATAATACAGAAACATGCTGTTGCGCCTCCCGCTCATACCAGAGACGAGAATCACAGAATCCAATTTGAACCCTACGGCCAGACACGTCAGCAAGACGTGCTCGACGTAATTTGTCGTCGTCGTACTGTCGCACCGCACGTCACTGACGTAGATTCCAAATATACCCATGGGTCGCAGACACTGGTACGTCTTTTCAATGAGACAAGTCAGGAACACGCGCTTGAACTCTTCTTCTGAAGCGTAAGTGGGGACAGTATCAGAATAGTGCTCGTAGTTGTAATATGGAGGACTGACGACGACCAGATCTACAGACTCTGGAAAGTCGGAAGATTCCACCGTTCCGATTTTGATCTCGCACTCCTTTCCGCGAGACTGTGCCAAATCGATCAACTTTTCGTAAAAGTTGCAATTGTTGGAGTTTGCATCCAGCCCGACGATCCTCCCGACGTCTTCGGACAGAATCGAACCGAGCACCCGGTCTCCCCACCCGGCGCAGGGGTCAAACACCGTAACGAGGGCGTCCGAGCGCGCAGTCATTTTCGCCTTTCGGATCATAGGAGCCATGACGGACAATTTCCACCGCGACACCTCGAGCGGCTGGTAAACCCGGTAGAGACATTCGTGCAAGACCCTCGGATCCCGACGCTGGTCTCTGTCAAGCCCGAAAAACATTAGGTTTAATTTGGAAACCAGCCTCCTCGAGGCGTAAGCATCTGCAATAGATATCTGGTTGCCCTTTGAGGCGCGATATCTATTTTGAATTGAAAAACAATCTATTGCGGCGTCGAGTTTGTGGTCCGGGAAAAACAACGAGACCTTGTTTTCCAGATATGCTGCCTTCAAAAACTCACCATATTCTTGACGAAGCACGTTAGAGCGAGTCAGCCGTTTATAGCCGCCCCTATATGGCACAAAATCCCCGCACTTTTTGAACCTCTCGACGCAAACGTCATAGTCGAATGGAATGTCGGGAATATCCGACAGTCTGGGAAACATGATTTCTAGCAGACCAAAATCTGCGAGAGGGTAAAAATAAATTCAATTGTCGTCGTCGTCATCGTCTGCAACAGCCGCCGCTTCCGACCGATCGCTCGGGGCGTCTTCGTCGTCATCGTCGTCTTCCCTGTGATCAGTGGGAGCATCGTAGGCATCAACATCTGTATCATCTGAGTCTTGGCCCTGGCGCTCGTCGTCGTCGTCGTCGTCTTCACTGCTGCTGCCTTCGTCCACGGCGCGCCGCTCGCGCCGTTTCTTCTTCGGGGCAGCGACGGACGGCGCGTCGCCGCCCTTGTTGCTCTCGATTGCTCGCAACAAGCGCTTAAATTCGTCGACCGAAGCCCCCTTTTCAAACATGGCCTCGGGCCCGGTAACGGCGAGCTTGTACGACTTTCCCTCGAGGTTGAGCTGGAGATCCATCTCCTTCCACGAAGCGTTTGGCGCCTTCTTGTTGTTGTCTCTGTTGGAGACCAAGTTTCTATACTTGCCGCTCTTCTTGGGATCCTTCTGAGCTGTCGCAGCACTGATGAAAAAGTTTTTCAACGTCATGAGACCCTCCTCTGACGACTTGGCATCTTGCAACATAGAGTCGAGATCGAAAGCTCCCTTCTTGGCGCCACCGCCAGGTGCCCCGCTGCTTGATTTCTTGGGAGGGGCGACGGAAGACGACCTCTTGGCTCTTTCGCCGCTCGGCTTCCTCGCTCGCTTGGTGGAGGGCACTGAGGGAACTACCGCCTCCAACAGCAGTCGTCGGATGCTACCGTCCGTGTCCTGGTCCGCCTGCGCCAGGAACTCGATAAACAGCTTACCAATACGCTCGGCAATCTCGGACCTTTCCATTTTTGGGATTGATGATTTTATATATTTTTCAACCCAAAGTGTAAATTTTTTCAGACATTGCCAACAAGCGCGTAAAATGAAAGATACACCTATAAAAAATGAATATTCGCGCAGTTATCAAAAGTGTGTTTGAGGATCATTCAATCTCTGAAAAAGCCCTCCAGGTTTTTGAGGAAATGGTAAGGGCTTTCCTCGATCATGTCTTTACGAGTATTACGGTTCTCGCCTACTATCACGACGTCGTGACTTATACCGTGGAGCAACTCTCGGTGTTTACGCTGATGCAATTTGATGCGAAAATCAGAAAGGTTCTCCACGACAAGGGTGACAAGGCGGTGCTAAAGTACAAGAAAGCGCCCACGGGCACCGTGGAAAAGAGAGTGAGCGCCAAGACCCGAGCAAAGCTCGTACTCACCCCGTTCACTCCGAAGAGTCTGGAGACGCTCGGTATCAACCTCAGCAGATATGGCATGGACAAGGAGCTGGCCCAGGTCGCTGGCGAAAACAAGGTCCCGAACCAAAAGAAGATGAACGCAAAGGACGGTTTTTATATTTACCTCACGGCTGTTACAGAGTTACTCATCAAGATTGTCGCAGACCGGGCTGCTACTATGATGAAGGAAGACAAGGACAAGCATTCAAAGAGGATCGACGACAAGTTTGTCCGTCAGGCCATTCTGGACATTCCCTACGTCGCGAGATATAATCCAGCCTAAAAAATATGACATACGAACGAACGCTAGAAAGGAAACGAGAGGATCAAGAAAGAATGAGAGAATTAAGAGAAGATCGAAAGCGGGAAATAGCTCGTCTCAATCATTATGTGCATAAACAATTTGACATAAATCAGATCTACATGGTCATCAACAGAGTAAAAGAGCAGATCCTGAAGGAACAACCTATAACAATCCCACCCCTACCGTTAAAACCGGACGGCAGTAGGAGTAGATTGCTGAGGGGGTTATTTATCGAAACTCTCACAAAGGTGGCAAACAAACCTTACACTGGTAAGTCACGGATGGACGAAGTGGAGGCGATTATCGATGATGTCGAAGCGGAGACAAGACAGAAATCAGTGGGAGAAAAGATTAAGGGGTTTTTCGCGAGCGACGGATCGGAACTCACTTCCGACATAAACGGAATCATGGTGATAAAGTCGGAATTGCCCCGTTTGGAGCGAATACAACTTTGCGAGTATGCGCAAAGATGCGGACGCGGTCGTTGTTAAAAATGGGTTTTAAGGAATTATATACGAAACTCATTAGAAATTCGGCAGAAAAGTACCTGAGTCCCGAGCAGATCTATGGTGCCTTGAACGTAATCAGAAAAGAGGTTTTGAAAATACCGCCGGTAGACGTTCCGAAAGAGAAAAAGCCAGGCGATGACTTGAAAACGATAATTGAGATGGTAGAACAAAAGGATTTGCGCGAGAAAACGCAGGCAAACCTGGACTTGGCGTACGATTTGATTTGGGCGCAGAGAATTAAACCCACTATCTCGGGAAGAATAAAGGGGTTTTTCTCCTCCAAGCAGGGGGATGACGACGACGAGACCTGCGATATTGATAGAGACGTCGACCTTTACAACATGCCGCCGAGGGACGTGAAAAAAGTACTCGGGTATGCCTTGAGGCTGAGGGACCAAGTTGGCGCCGAAGTGGACGCCAGGATAGCCAGGGGTCGAGCAAATCGCACCAGCTTCGATTGGGGGTTCGGTGCTCCTACCGCGGGATCGAGAAGACCAGTCAGCGTATACAGTGCCTCGTACAATCGAAGATAACAAAAAATGGATCCTCGCTACATACAAGTATTGTTTTTCACTACAAGGGGGTACGCGGCTAGGGTGATCAAATGGTACGAAGGCCTCTTTTTGAAAAATGTGAGATACAACCACTGCAGCATAGCGTTTCACTCGAGCCTGTTGGATCCCGACATTTTATCCAGGGCATGTTCGGTGGGTCCCGATGAATTTATCGTATTTGAGAGCACGCTGTCGGGTCCGTTAAATGACGGAATTTACACCACGTGCAAGGACGTGAAGCTCGGCGTCCAGTTCAGACCGTTTCTTCCGATGATGGACGCCATGAAGCGTTCCGGTAACTACGTGTGCGTGTCAAATCTTTGCCTGGCCGCACAGCCTCGAGTCCGAAAGCTGCTCAATTCTTTTATTAGACTCAACTGGTACCGCGGTTACCAGACTAACCTCTTTGAGCTTGCGGGTATCCACGTTCGTCGCCGTCGGCGACGAAGATACCGCCCGCCGGGCGGTCGGACGTGCTGTTCTCAATTAGTCACAGAGTTTGCGTCTTACATCTGCGGCGGCGCCACCGCTGTTGTTGTGGATCCAAAGACCGTCAGTCCGAATACGGTTATTAGTGCGCTGGGGTTGAGAGAGCCGATATTTCTGTGGGAGGTATAAGGCGACACTGGGTGATAAAATGGCAAAGAAGAGCACCTTTTTGGATAACGATGGACCTTTGAGCGGCGTGCGATTGAGCGCAGGAGGTCTGACGGTGTACGACGATAACGGATTTTGGGTTGTAAAAGAGCGGGGGATGAAACCGGAGGAATGGATGTACAGCGATTGTGGAGGTCGGTACGAATTTGCAGATTGCGACATTGTCAATACGATTGTTCGCGAGTTTCAGGAAGAAACGTATTATGCTTTTCCGTTTTCTGTCAGAGATCTCGAGGGGGTAAAGATCCGTCGGGAATATATAATAAGGGATCAAGAGACTGGAAATCCCACGTACCTAGCAATGCTGGTGCATGCCGACGACGTCCCGTTTATCAAGATGGACCCGAAGGCGTTTGAAAGCAAACGTCAAAAATGCCTCGAGAGTAACGAGCATAACGTTTCTGCATACTTTCCCAGTTTCGAGCTTGTCTTCCTTCCGTTCAAAGAGGTTCAAGAGGTTCACTTTAAACATTTTGGGTATAGGTTACGTCAAATATATTTCAAGTGGTTTCCGACAAAGACGCAATGAGGCCATTTCTGGTAGTCGAGACGACTACCAGACAATAATAAAAACGGTCAGAGGCGAAACCAGGCAATGTCTTAGACCTTTGAGTTTCGACAAGGTTCCGGGGGAACATGCTTTGTCCAATTTGTCTATAACATGCGTGAGACATATAAAGGTCACCGACTTGTGCCCCGTTTGTCGGGCGAACGAGCATGTTTTAAGAACAAAGAGTCTCTCTGTCGAGTTTAGCGATATTGACAAGCAGAACCCCCTCCTGCGAGGTCCATAAACACCGCCATGTTTATAAAAGTTGAGCGCTCCAAGCCCATGGCAAACTCATGTATATAAATTATATCTTTGAGACTGGCAACATAATGACCCAACCGGGGCCGACGGAGATCTCACCAAACTGTGGATACAAGGTCCCGTATTTGTGAGAGGGGATGTCCACCAAGTGATATATTTTGACGCGACAAAGAATCTTTTAAAAATGTTCTTCACCGCAGTGCTCTTGCTGTCACTGTTTGGTTTGTATTTGTACGTGTGGCTGAACCAGGCCGTCGAAAAACGCGTCGACATAATACAAGTCCTGGAACCGTGTCCCCAGCAGCCCCCCGAGACGCCACCCGCCACCCTGCCCTTGTGTTCAGATCGGATATCGGACGGACCGAGCGACAACGACGTATGCTCTGATCAAAACAAACATAGGGAACGCAATGAACCCATGTTTAAGAATACGTATACTTTTTCTGTCCGCAACGGCAACCGCATCGTATATACGATATTGACGTTTCAAAATAGGGCTAAAATGTTGACAGCGTGGTCAGCCAAGAACATAACCAGAGTAATCGGAGCGACCCAGATGCCGGAGGAGGTGATTGACCGGGAGACTGACATTATCATAGTTTGCGATCGTCTTGCTGCCCGGGATCTCAAGTTGGGCGCCCGTGCCATCAGAGGCCCGGGGACTTTGTCGCTGTCAGATGGCATTCAAATAGAGTTTGGCGAGGATCAATTGCTTTGGTTTAGAAAAAAATGATCGTCGCTGTGGTGTTGTTTTTAACTGGCATGTCTTTCATTGTTGTATACGTAATCATCCAGTCGGCGTATCATTCAAAAGTGAAATTTATAGCGGCGACATCGTCGTGCGAGGTCAACAGCGTTAGCGTCGACCTTGCGACCAAGACCCCAGAGTGTCAGGCGTCGTCGATCGTAAAACGCTGTCCGTATTTCTACACCATCGACAATGCCGCGATCGAAGACCAGGGGGGATACACAGCCATAAGGTACAAGACGAACAAGATTGCAAGGATAGACTTTAGTCCCATCACAGATCCGGAGCGCGACGTTTCGGAATATAAAAAGGCGATGATTTTAGAAGTCGAACGCTTGAATGAACTCATCCGCGCAAACAATACCGTCGATTACATTTTCGAGACCGGAAACCTCGCATACGACGGGGATACTGACGACATCCGAATTTACGGTCCGATTACAGTGATAAGCGGAAGTTATAATGCGTCCTTTGACGCGTCAACGTCCTTGGTTATAAAAATAGAGAATGGTGGCCAGAACCCGCTTAACTTTACAGATCTCTTATTTGCGGCCGCCGCCGACATTTTTGGAGTACTGTAGTAAGTCAATTTTTCTTTCCCGCAGTAAGTTACTGCGGGATGTACCTGTCTAAAAAGTTTGCGTCTGCGCGAAAGAGGTTTCTCTCTCGGATACCCTTATCGTCCTTGCGATTTGATCTCAGGTTGCTCAGGTAAACCATTCTACGCCTAAGTTCGACGGGGGACGTATCTATCGTAAGCATCCAGATCATCATAGCTCGACGTCTCTGTCTGACACTGGCATCTGTATACTTTAAACCGAGAGGAAGCATACTCGAAACCCCACTCATTTTTGTTTTTAGATGCTGGAATAAATTTCCCACACTTCCATGGTAGCACCCGAGATGCTCTGCAAGTTAGTGGGCGCGAGGATCCTCAGTTCGTATCGGGTGTTTACCAGAGGAGCAAGGATGTTTGTCACGCAGAGCGTTGAACTCGATTCGGTTCCTACGGTCTTTGACCTGATTGCCTGGGCGCCAATGGCCGTGTTTGTATCCGAGTTGAACAATTGCACCCCGATGGCAAACGTTCCCGAGTTTGAAAAGTCGACCGTGTCGACAGACATCTTGAGCTTGTATTTTTTGCCCCCAGTCAGAGTGAGCCTGCCGATACTGGCCACGTTGGTGGCGTTTGTGTACGGCGTCGTGAGATCGAGGAAGGTCGTGGCGCCGCCGAGATACGAGGTCGTCGCGTCAAACTTGACGTGATCGCCTGCGGCCAGGTTGGTGCTCTGAGTGTTTAGCAATGTTCCAGTAGAGTAAATGTCCTCGTATAAAGCCAGATGTGCCGCGCCGTCCGTCCTCATGATGCTGTACGGGATGTTGTCTGTCAGCGGGTACATCAGGCCATGGGCGTTCAAAGTTCCGTTCACCGTAGCGTCGCCGGAGGCATCGACGTTGACGCAGTGGACGTCCCCGCCGACGCTCGCGTCCCCGACCGAGCTCAGGGTCTGTCCTCCGACGTTTCCGGAGGCTACGACGTTGACGCAGTGGACGTCCCCGCCGACGCTCGCGTCCCCGACCGAGCTCAGGGTCTGCCCTCCGACGTTTCCGGAGGCTACGACATTGACGCAGTGGACGTCCCCGCTAAAGAGACCGTCAGTACCCGAGACGGGCCCGCTTGATGAAAAAACTCCGCTAATAACTCCAGAGTCGCCGTCGAGCACAATCTTTGCTAGTCCCGAAGCACCGAATCCGCATCGAAGAGTCGAGCAATCGACAGAGTCAAATAATCCGTCATTATGAACGTTCACACGCGTTGCCATTTTCTTAAAGACGTACACTTTTTTTAAGCACTCGGAGCTCGCGACATAAAGTAAATTACGGCGATGGCCGCGACAATTGCTCCAGCAATTCCGAGGATTAATCCGTATTTGGACATGAAAGTTTCCGGCGGCGGCGGCGGCACCGCCGCCTGCGGACTTTGAGGAGGGGTCCAAGGCGGGATGGAATCGTCCAGCGCTGGTGGCGGCGGCGCTGGCGGCAGATCGCACGCCACCTGGACCGTGGCCATAGCAGCTCCCGCCGTAACACCCGATCCGGTCAGCGAGACGAGCACCTGACCGGGAGAGCAAACAAAGTCATAGTTGGATGCAGTCCCTGTTGGTGGTGTCCCGATGGTGAGGTGAGGTTCCGACGAATTTACGGGCGTAAGATCGATATACATTACTCTCTCACCCGCCGACGACAAAATACTCTTCACCGATACGGCATTGTAACCGCTTGCGCTGGGCGGAGGATTAACCCAATTTGTATTGGGAATAGAAGCCCCGTATATGGGACTTTTCACGCCCTTCTCGTCGACATACTGCAGGTTTTGGACGGCGGACCCGTCCGCCGTCATGGCGTACGACAATTGGGTCACAGTCATTTTTTGAAACTTTTTTACGGCTGGCGTCTCGTTTATTCGAGGAACAGGAGAATGACTAAATTTAAATCTGTGGTCGACCAGACCCCCGCGGACGACGAAGACCTCCATCGTCTCCTTCGTGGCGGAGGCAGCAGCAGCACTCGGCGGACCAGAAAGAAGAGGCCGTCTTCTTCAGAGAGCAGCAGCAGCAGTGGTGACGAAGGCGTGGTAGTCCCGACGCTAGCCCAGTCCAACATTGTTCGACTGGCGCGCTCGGTCGGCGTGGAGCGGATCTCAAAGGGTGCCATCGCGCGAGCCGCGGCTTTATTCAATCTCACTCTGAGCGATTATTTATCTTTCGACAAACCCAAAAACAGAGTCATCAACTCGGCGACCTTTGTCGATCAACTAAACCCCGATACGCCCGTCCCGGTCAGAGTCTCGCTCTTGGACAAGACCACACCGGTAAAGGAGCAGATTGCTTACTATTCCACCAGAGAGGGAATTTTGTGCAGCCAAAAGAGATTTCGGAAAATTGTAAACGCCTTGCTTTTGCCAGAGGGCGTATTTCGCTGGAACAGGGATCTCTTTTTTCATTTTCAACACCTTTTCGAATCCGACTGCAAACGATACCTGGAGACAGCTTTGAATCTGACACTTCACAATAATCGCAAAACCATCAAAGACAGAGACATTGATCAGGCAAAGGCCATATTGAATCTTTCGCTTGGCGGTAAAAAATGGAAGATGAAATGAAGAAGATCTCTCGCAGAAACGAACTGGGATTGCCGACGGGATTGGAATCCGACATTTGTGACGCCTATGCCTACGACGAGCAAATTGCCAAAAACAAGGACGCCCACAACTCGATCCATTTGGGTCAAAGAAAGCTATTTAATGCAATGTTGAATTTTTTGACAAAATACGTAACGAAAAAGTCTGTAGTGGTGTATGCCGGGGCTGCTCCCGGTCACAATATTTTGTATATTAATGAGTTTTTTCCGGGACTGACGTGGGAGTTGTACGATCCCGCGTTTGTCGAGGCAAACACCTTTCAAGGGCATTCCAATATTCACGTAAACCCCGAACGCATGACCGAGCACACAGTTGACCGGCTGAAGGAATTGTACGACACGCGAGACATTTTGTTTTTCTCCGATATTAGATCAACCCGCGAGAGAAGGGTGAGAGAGGACCTGGTCGCTGAAGACATGACACTTCAGCGGACGATTGTAGGCCGTCTTGAACCCAAGGCATTTTGTTTGAAATTTCGGATTCCCTACCTGATGCATGGAAAACGATTAGAGCAATACAACTATCTGGACGGGGAACTATGGCTGCAACCGTACAACAGGACCATGAGTGCGGAAGCTCGGCTGATTGGCACCGATTCCAAGTCGGTCAAACAGTACGATCATACCCACGAGAGGAGAATGTTTTACGTGAACATGGTTCTCAGGGAATTTGGATTTTATGCAGACTCGGCGACCAAGGGCGTGGACGGAGGCAACCACGACTTTGACAGCGCGTTGGAAACAAGATACCTTATAAATTACCTCCTGGCGAAACGTTCTGCTGCCAAATTCAACACGGCCGACGAATGCAGACAATACCTGAACGAACTTCAGCCGCTGAAATACAAGATAAGCATCATTACGAGAAAGACCGCCGACGCGACGACGTCAGAACTTTTCGCCATGACTCAAAAACTTCCCCTCTCCGAGAGCCGACTGGCAGATCCCTCCAAGCTTCCAGACAGAGACGTGTCTAGGATTCCCTCGCTGCTGTACAAGCGAGATCCCGCGCACGGGGTTCTTGAAATTCTCAAAAAGTTTGACGCCACGTTGGGCATGACGGACAAGACGGTTCTCGAGGTACTCCATCGACCCGCGGAAAATAGACTCTTGATGGCGTGCATAACCCATCCCTCCATTGACCTGGATACGAATTATGAAAATGCGGAATTTCTCGGAGACAGCGCTTTAAACTTTCTCATAAAAGAGTACGTCAGTTCCAATTATCGGCAGGGTCGTCTCCAGCAGCGCCAGGAGGCCATCTGGTCAAAGATATCATCCCATCTGCACTCTGGAAACACTCTTACCAAATTCTTTGCGAGGAAACTGGGCACGGAGCGTCTGCTCAGGATCCACGACGAACTGCCGAAAGAAAAGGCGTTGGAAGACTGTACAGAAGCATTGTTTCTCTTTTTCCTTCGCGGGTTCCAGTGCAAGATTGGCAGGAGCAACTACATCATTGCGCAAACGATTGTACAAAACCTACTCGATCCAATCAATCTGCTTACCGCATTTGGTTCTGATATCTACCCTCCCACGTCCGAACTCAAAGAAGTCTTTGAGGCGCAGAAAAAGGCTTTCAAGGACAACAACTGGGATTACGGGAAGGGGTTTAGGACCGAGTTTGTCGTCGCCAAAAACACGAGGGAGGACATGCGTGGCGAGGACGAGTGGCGAGAAAATGCATATGACGTGACTCTGCGTGCGCCAAATTTTGAACCAATCACATTTCGGCAGTATGGAACAAAGAAGTTTGTACAGAGGAATGCTGCCCGAGTGTTTTTGATCTTTCTAAAGAACCGCGGGTTTGAAGTTGCAAACCCCCTAGAGACTGCCGTCCGCGACCCCGGTTCGAATTGGCTGTTGGCGAATCTTTCGGAACCAGAACTATAAACTCGAGTCTAGCAGGTGTTAAAATGCCTGCTAGAAAAAATGAATGTCAACCCCAAATCGAGATACGGTCCAATCATGTGGTACATTGTCCACACGTTTGCTGGAAGGGTCAGGACGTCGTCGGACAAGTACAACTACCAGCAATTTTTGTTTCTCCTGCGGGACCTGATGCCCTGCGCCATGTGCAAGAAACATTTCATAGAAAACTTGGCCAACGAGCCCATGACGCTCGAGACCCCCGAGTCGGCAGTAATGTATACGTATCGGCTGCATTCTCTCGTCAACAAACAAAAGGGCATCAGGGACCCTCCGTGGGAACAAGTCAGGCGATACTATTACGTCGAAAACGAGCAACGCGAACTTGTGACGGGGTCGTCTTGCGTTCCACCCGATACGTCCGGTTCAATCATGGCTTCTTTTTTTATCGACACCCTGTTTACTCTGGCGTCGGCGAACCCGGCGCCAAAAACGCTAGAATCGTTTGTGATAAAATCAATTACATTTATGCTGGAACCGAATAAACGACGATTTGTGCACGCGATCCAGACGCTCCCAGAAATATCGTCGATGGGGGCGTTTGATTGGGTGTACGGCATTTATTCCGCCGTCGTCCCGCAGCACAAGCCAAAGAGTTTAATCTGCGACAAGTACAACACTATGGAGTCGTGCAAGGTTTAAGTGGCTATAATTGCGACCAGACCATACAATACTGTGGACAAACACCACAGACTCGTCCACTCTCCCGATCCGAGACCCTTGTAAAAGGACCACGCCAAAGTCAGAACGCCGACTGCGAGGAGGGCATTCGTGTCGCATTTGGTTTGTGTGACGACGTTGAGCACCAGGGGGGCAAACAGACCGACAAAGTAGACGCACGATATATATATCGAATCAAACACCGAGGGTTTTCTCCACACGAGGTGTCCGTTGGGTCCTCTGACAGTCTTCATCGGTCGCGACGACAACGTCGCGGCAACAATGACGAGGTTGATCGCTGCCAAGCCCGCAATCGCAGCCAAAAGCGCGTTCCTTAAATAGATATAACTCAGACCGCACTGTACGACGGGCTGCAGGGCGACAATGACGATCAGAGCGCTCGTGAGCATTCCGTTGGCCTTGGAATCGAGACCCACATACCATAACATGCCCTCTGTGAGCTGAACGAGGGACAGGGTGAGCATGAACCCGGCGTGCCAGCGATCGCAGTTTTTGTTTCTCGCAAAAAGGAACACCGCGATCGCCATATCCAGGACCCAGGCCGTCAGACTCGATTGTGTGTTGAAACACATTTTTTAAACTTACACAGACACTTTGGCGTCTGCCGGGATCGCCCCCGCCTTGACAAAGATTTTCGTGTTTGGGTGAAGGTCTCCAGCAGATACAAACGTTTCCGGGGCGGACGCGACGTGCATTCCCGGCGGCAGCATTCCAGCGGGAATGGTCAGCGTCGTGTCCGGAGGGAGACGCCCCGCGACCACCTGCTGTTCGGCCTGGCTGGACGCGACGGCCACTGGGGTTTGGGGATGGAGATCTCCCGCGGGGACCGTGACGACCGAGTTGTCCGGCAGTACCGACGAGGACATGATTCCGATCGGAGTCTTGACTAGCATGTTGGGAGGGAGATCTCCCGCACGGGTTCCGACAACAACGTCTGGGGGAAGTCTGGCCGCACTCACGGAATACCTGTCGAATTCGGGCTCGTACATGGTGTACATTCTTTTGGGAGGATAATCGACGTCACCGTGCCGCATCATTTATATTATGTTTTTATTCAAACGCCGACAGCAACGCCTTATTTCTCTTAAGGTCGTATTTTGCCGTGATTTCCTCCAGACTCACGCCGCTCACGTGAAAATCGTACAGGGCCTGTACGAATTGTTTCAAGAGCTTTTGGCTGGGGTTTCCGTCTGACACGATTAGATATTTTCCATCCTTTGTGAGGTAAGGAATCAGCGTCTTGAGCGTCGTCAGCGTAACCTTTATGACGCTGTACTCTGACGGGTCGCATCCGTCCTCCCAGCTGGGATCCTGTCCCTTGATGATGACGTAGTCGTACTTGGATACGTCCGAGTGCTTGAGCACCAGATTTTTATCGTTCCTGATGTAGTCAAACACCGGACCCGAGGGCAATTCAAAATCGATGTCATCGTCAAAGTCGTCCTCGTCGTCGGGCGGGGTTTCGACGGCGGCTGCGGTGGACACCCCGGTGAGGTGATTTAGGTGTTGGGTGATTTTTAGCCTTCCCTCGAGTCTGATAATTCCTTCCCCGCTGTCGATCGCCAGGCACGGCAGCCTGGTAATCTTGCCCTGACACAGATGCCTGCGGGTCTGCTCGTCGTCGACGAGGACTGTCTTAAAGTAGTCTCCCCGCATGCAGGCAGACAGTAGGCGCTTGACGGTGGGATCGTTGGCAAACGATGCGGCGGCCGGCATATTCTCGCTGGGCTTGCAGTAAAACAGGACGTGTTCTCTCATTTCTTTCGTGGAGACTTTTTAACTTTAACCGACAAGTAAAAGAAGTTGGAAAACTAACCTTACCATGGATACCCTTGGAAAATACATTATCGTTTCTCAGCGTCCCGAGTGCATTTTCCAGTCCGCGGTCGGTCACGGTCCGGACGCATCGCCATGCAAGTACCTGATAGAGGACATACCGGCGTTTTGGAAGGAGTACGACAATCTTGTGGCGTCCCCGAACCCTCCGCCTCTGTATTTTATGGAACGACCCACCAAGACGTACAGTTATCTTCGATTCGACGTGGACTTTAAGCCCGCCGCTCACGTCGAAGCGGCGACAGAGCATCGGCCGCGGTTGTATAATGACACGTTTGTGAGGGACTTCATCTTGGAGGTGCACAGACTCATTGACAAGTTGGTCAGGGACGGGGTGTGCGACACGAGCCTGCTGGACGCTTCCAACTACATTTGTTCCGTGTTTACCAAGAATTCCTATGCGGAAAAGGACGGGTTGCATCTCGCCTTTCCCAATCTATTTTGCGAACATCAACTTCACAATGGTTACTTTGTAAAGAACCTGCAGCGCTGGGTGGACGAGTACAAATTGACAGAAGGGTGTAAATCCGTACACGTCGACAAGATTTGCTCGACTCCCTGGGTACTCTTGGGAAGTCGGAAAAACAAAACGTCCATGATTTATTCCCTGAGCGTGGTATACGACAAGCATTTCAGACCAGACACCAACCCAGTTTACAAACTCCCGAGCACATATAGCGTGAACCGTCTCACCGGTTTATACTACAAGTCTAACATTGCCATCACCAGGACCAACGTCATTGCGTCGCGATTGCCAGAGCAGATTGACGCAGACTACGAGTACATTACCAATTTTCCCTATGTCCCGAGCCGAAACATGTTGGACCTGCTGGGTCGCCACCGATGGGATGAGTACAACCTCTGGCTCAACGTTTTATGGATACTGTTTGACATTGGTAACGGTCAAGACAGATTTCTCGAACTGTTTAAACAGTATTCGCGAAACAATAGCGACAAGTACGACGAGAGAGTGATTGACAAAAAGTGGAAAAACATGACCATAGGCAACCATACCATACAGAGTCTCCACTATTTGATACGCAAGGACGCTCCTCAGACCTTTGACGAGATTTGCAAGACGAAAAACATCAATTACGTTTCGACGTTTCTGCTTAGGGACGAGGACATTAGCACTGGAAAGACACTACCGCCCATCACAAACAGACTGATTGCCGACATCATTTATACAAAATATGAATCCGATTTCATCTTTGCCACTCTATACGGGAAGAAGGAAAGCGGAAATTGGTATGCGTTTCGCAGCAACAGGTGGGTGCCGATCAATTCCCACAATATTAAACAAAAACTCTTGACGGATACGACGCCATACATCACGTCTGTGTTTGAGGAAATCCTGACGGAATGCGACAACGACGACGACAGCATCCCCAGGCGGGATTACATTATCAAGGCGAAAAAGCGCGCAGAGGAAAAGCTGGGGAGCATGTCTTTCCTGGACGCGACAGTGAGAATGTGCGAGACGCTCTTTAGCAACGACATGTTTGAGGCATTAAAAGACAAGAACAATTATCTCATAGGGTGCGAAAACGGGGTCGTGTACCTCCATCCCAACGGACCGCCCGGGTTTCGCGAGTCGTGCCCTAGCGACATGATTACAAAGTCCACCGGGATACACTTTCCCCTGATTAACACCGGCAAAAAGGGGGATCTGACGTCGGAAGAGCTGGCGGAAAAAATGACCAGACTGGACGCTTTCTTCGAGCAGGTCTTTGTCGACGATGACGTTCGTGAAAACTACCTGGAACTTATTGCGAGTCTGTTGCTCGGAGGAAACAAGGGCCGACTGATGATTATCGCTCTCGGCGAGACGTGCGCGGGCAAGAGTCAGATGGTGCGGTTTCTCCAAAAGACCCTCGGTCAGTATGTCGTCACACTACCGTCTGAAGTTGCGTACAACAACCGCAAAATATCCAGCAACCAGGCTCGCCCGGAGCTCGCCAGGGCACAGGGGTCGAGAATTTGTTTCCTCAATGAGCTCGCCGATGGTGAAAAGATGAATGTCGCGACCCTAAAACAACTCAGCGGCAATGACACGTTCTTTGTGCGGAGTTTGTTTTCTGCCGGCGGGGAAATGAATACAGATTTTACATTGTACTGTAGTTGCAATTACGTCCCCGCCATACCAAACAAGGACGAGGCCATGTGGGACAGGCTTGTCATTGTCCGGTTCAAGTCGTCCTTTACAGACGGCGCCCCCGAAGATCCGGCGCAACAACGCCTCCAGCGCAAGTTTCCCAAAAATATGGATCTTGACGACTTTTTCAACGAGATGGCTCCCATATTTCTGTACAAGTTGTTTGAGATATACAAAAGGAACCTGACAAAGTATCCCACAGGAGTGGTGGACCGATGCGGAAGAATCAAAGAGTACACTGCAGAATTCAAGCGTACGAGTAATCCGATATACACCTTCTCCAGAGAATGTGTCACGCCGGATCCTAGCGCGATCGTAAAGATAAAGTGTCTGTACGAGACCTTCAAGTCGTGGTTCATGGATAATTACCCAAAGACAAAGCCTCCTTCGAGAGAGGACTTTTTATTGGATTTCAAGAAATTGAATCAACATTGCACGCAGACATCTCGGGAGATTACCGGAGTATCTATGCAAACTCAGGCAAGTTAGGGAACCAAAGAACAAGAAATGAAATTACACGAATATCTGAACCTGGCGCTCGAAACAAATGTGTTTACAGCGGACAATACTGATTACCTCGCATCTTCGCGCAAAAGAACGGCCCCTCTGTCGCTAGTGTTTGTAGGGAGTTGCGGCGAGCGGTACTCTGTTCCTAGGAAATTTCTACGTTTTTACAATCAACTCTGACAAAATCGAATTTGTTAGAATTGCCTTATGCAAAGTTGTCTTGAAAAATGCGCATCGTGAAAATACCGCCACAAATGAAACCGATCATGATTCAGCGTGATATGTCAAATCACAGTATCCCAAAGCTGAAATTGCACATGATGGAATGGTCGGAAAAGATGAAAAAATGCGAAAACAGCAACACGTGCGTTCGCCCGGCTTGCAGTAGCGTCGGCTGCGAAGCTGTCGCGGTGGAAGAATGTAACGCCGCCACAAATAAATACAGAGAACAAGAGCTTCGAATGGAGATATCAAAACTGGCGCCTCGGATTCCGCCGCCGCCACCAGAAGTCCAGACGGCAGAGGAAGAAACTGAAGAAGATGACGACGACGACGACGAAGCTGTTTACGAACCTCCCGAGGAATTTGCGGACGAATGTCCGCCGGCGGAGAGGGCGGCGCCCGAGAGGGATTCCTCTTCTGCCGCCGCGTCATCGGCGTGTCCTTCTCCCGAACCTCGGGACGACGACGACGACGGCGACGACGACGACGCTGCGACGAAAAAGAAGAAGAAAAAGCAACGACACAACTCGTCGTCGGATGACGACGACGAGAGCGTCGACGGCGATCGTCATAACCCGCTGTCATGGAAGAATTCAAAAAAGCAAGCTGAGGCTATGAAAGAGAGCAGACGGATGGTACTGTGGGACCTGGCCAAGATGAAGACGTATTACGGCGAGGATCAGATAGCCCCTTATACCAATCTCACTCCCCTGGACGAGTTGATTGAGATCAGAAATCTAGCTCGGAGAAATCGCGAGTTTGTTTCAAAGTTCAACTGGACTCGGAATCTGATGGTGCGCTCGTGGATCATTATGGAAAAGGTCGCCACGACAATGGGTCTGGACGCAAGCAACTTTGCGGCAGAAGAGCAAAAGAACATGGACCAGTACGAGGATCTCCTCAGGGAAATATCCGAGAAATACTACATTTCGTTTACGTCGTCTTGGCCTCCAGAGTTTAGGCTAGGTCTTCTCGTTCTTTTTAATTTCACCATGTTTTACGTCGGTCGCAAATACGGTCAACAGGCAAAGTCCGCCATCAGGTTTGCCACGGGTTATGCGACCGGAGGAGGAACGTTTGCGCAAAAGTGAAACAAGAATCCGGCGTTTTGGTGCCGACGGTTAAAGTTTTTGCCGTTTTATTAAAAATGTGGCCCTTTCCGCACATATTCAAGATTTTGACCGGTATGGCGGTTGTAATGGCAAACTCTATGGCCATGCCACACCGAGAGTGTACCTACACTGATCCGGTATCGCAGGACATTTTGAACCGCATGGATGTTTTGTTTGCTCAGGGAGCCCTTTACGAGGCTGATTTTCCCGCCCAACGCCCTGCCGTCAACGTGACAGAAGGTAACGTCGACGCAAGATCGAGTATTCGCAACTGCTTTTCGGTGGCGGACGAGCATGACTTTTCCGATCTCAATGTAAGGATGGATTGCCTCGGCAAACCCTTTCTCGTCCGTCGGATGGAATTTCTGAACGAGACCTACGAAAAGACAAACGACGCATGCTGGAATCGCCATGAGCGGGAAGTGTTCTCCTACCGTGTGTTTTGGAGAGGAGGCAGTCTGCTGAGTATGTCCAACAATATGGCCGATATACTGATATCGATCGCCCAGACCGACCCCGACCGCAATGTCATTCGACGTGCCTATCACAACTTTTATACAATGTGCGAAGGCAGAGCGAGAGATGTCGATACCTACGACTCCATCAGCGAACAAGATCGTCTCGATTGCTACCCGTTTTACTCTGATATTTTGAACCTCATTGAAGACGAAAACCGCATGGCTGCAATGTACAAAATGCAACTGCGTATTATACCCGACACTCTGCGAAAACTGGCAAGAGACTCGAAGCGCGAACAGGTTAGTTATAGGGAACAAAAGAATATTCAGATTAGTAAAATCGAGAAAGGCAGCTCGTACTGGGACAATGAGGACGAAGCGAGACGGCTTGCCGTCATGTACAACAAGTCTCAAATTGTACGCAAGGCACTGACGCCGAAAGCTCTCGGTATCTATAACAGTTCGTCGGTGACCGACAGGTGCGATTCTGACATTTGGAATATTGTGTACGGGATGAGCGATACCTTTGTGGTAAATAGTTGCGACTCTATCGAGAACGTCCTCGACCGGATTCGGAACACAAATCGGGAATTTTCTATTCAGGGTAGGGACCCCTACATTATCCTGACTGAAGGAGCTGTCGAGATATTGACAAATGCCATCAGTCCGCCACAGTCCGACGACGAATATTTAGCCATCATGTCCAAGTTTGGGCAAATAAATTCAATGACCGAGAACGATTTGATTGAATTTCAGGCCCTAGTTGAACGATACAACAGTGACGACCTCCCTGAAAACCTTCCCAAGACCATTTTGGCAAAGTTGTTTCTGAATAGAATTATTAACAAAACCAACAACGTGGAGTCTATATCGCAATCCGAGGCCTCAGAACTCTTACAGGAGATAAACACTTACAAGCTCCTGTACAGTGACATTTATCTCCTTCCGGAGGACATTGAACGGCGCGTAGGAGTAAAAATTGAATCACATGAGGGTTGGTCGGCCGCCGCCGCCGCATCCGAGACTACAACCCAGGCTCCTGCCCAGGCGCAGACCCAGGTTCCTACTGAAACGCCGACAGAAACGCCAATCCAGGCTCCTACCCAGGCTCTGATCCAGGCTCAAACGCCGACCCAGGCTCTGACGCAGGCTTTGACGGAACAGCCGACGGAAACGCCGATCCAGGCTCCTACCCAAGCTCCTACCCAAGCTCCTACCCAGGCTCCTACCCAGGCTCTGACAGAAACGCCGACAAAAACGCCGACCCAAGCTCCTGTCCAGGCTCCTGTCCAGGCTCCTACCCAGGCTCCTACCCAGGCTCCT
>JACCDQ012087546.1_pt1 | contig 28554 bp, 13 predicted proteins | sample 7446031 | NCBI WGS metagenome assembly JACCDQ01 (sample SAMN15323442, study PRJNA562643) | freshwater metagenome | isolation source: river surface water | place: USA:Blue River Watershed | collected 2017-08-17 | reverse complement strand
TTTTATCCCGTCATAGATGATGTCATTATAGAAACGAGGGTCTCTTCCTTTCCATGGAAACTCTGGATTATATCCCGATACTGGATCTGGTTTTGTGGCATCTGCAATTGGTAGTCCATTCGCCATACCGTACATATCCACATAATTAGCAGTAGGTAAAAATTTAGTATCTCCTTCACTGATGATAAGTGGACTGTATTGTTTTGCCGTTCCGTAAGTTGTTCCATGAGCACCATAGTATGGTCCTCTGAAAATTGCTTCTGTTGCTCCCGGAATTGCCCAGTTTTGCCCAGTAGTATAAAAGTTTGTATAATATTTATCAAACGGAACTAAACTGTATGGTGCTTGACCACTTTCACAAAGTTTAAGTAATTCTGCTGCAGCTTCAGCCGCTTTTTTACAATACTCAACATTGTAGGTTTTGCCACCACCTGAAACAGAGTTCATTAACGGACTTCCTGCCCATAAATAGTTTTTGGCAAGATAACCAAGAGCCATTATTTTATTAATACGAAGTACATTTTTACCTAATGTTCTCTTACCAGCTGTAGTAGCGTCCCAATCTGTTGGAAGTAAATCTGCTGCTTCTCTAAAATCTTTGGCAGCTTTGTCTGCACACTCGCTATATTTCAAACGTGGCAATGTCAACTTTTGATCACCAGGTAAAACCGTATCTATGTATGGAAGTCCACCAAAATACTGCATAAACATGAAGTGATACCAACCTCTGAAGAATAATAACTGACCTTTGATTAAATCCTTTTCTTCTTGAGTTGCATCATTCATTTTATCAAGATTGGCGAGTCCCATGTTGGCTTTACGGATTCCGTACCATCCCAATCCCCAAAGAGACTTCGTAAAACGGTCGTCATTGGTAGAGTTGTTATTTCGGTCAAGCCAGCCAGCTTGCCAGCCGTCAAAGTTTCTTTGCCATCCCCAAAAGTCACCATTATCGATTTTTGGTCCAAAATGTCCCACTGCTGAAACTGACATTATTTCATCATCTCCCCAGTTGAATGAACTTGTCCAATAACCGTTAGAAAAGTCAGGAATTGTGTGATATAATTCTTCTGTAAATCCTTGAAAGTTCACAAAATTTTTATAGGCATCTTTATCAGATACTGCAGCTTGCGGGTCACGGTCCAAAAACTCTTTACAAGAGGTTAATCCTGAAGTCATGGAAAGGAGCACAGCTGCAATTAAAATATTAATTTTCTTTTTCATGATTTGATTTATTAGAAAGTGATGTTTAAACCAAGATTATAACGTTTAACGGTAGGATATGCACCTTGTGAAGCCAAGCCTGTCCCCCCTCCAAAATTATTTTCTCTATCATCTGGCATCTTGCTCCACGCTATTAAGTTATTTCCGTTCAAGTAGATTCTTAAACCTGCAAGACCTAATTTTCTACTCGCTACTGACGTGAAACTGTAAGCAATTTCTGCATTTTTTAATCGTACATAAGAACCATCGAATACGTACTGAGTACCACGATAATAGTCGGCTGGTGTTGATGTCCAACGAGGAATAGGTATTCCATCAGGATTTGATGGTGACCAATACGCACCTTCTTGATAAACTGTGTTTTTCTGATTTACCAAACTTCCCAATCCAACATTACGAGTAACATTGTTTACTCCATAGAATTGAACAAACGCAGTCAAACCTTTCCAGTCCAATCCAAATGTAGCATTGTACGTGTTTTGAGGCCAGTTTGTATAACCATAAGGAATACGGTCTTGTGCATCAATTACACCATCGGCATTATAATCTACAAGGTATAAGTTGCCTGGTAATTTTTGATTATCCTGAGCATTGTGTATTGTACTACCGTATAACTGATCCCAAGTATTATACTTACCTTCGCTAACATAAGAGTATTCCTGATTTATTGCTTTACCTTCTGTCTTTTGATAATCTTGTAATAACTCTGGGTTTGCTGCTTCAATGATTTTATTTTGCGTATGCGTCATGTTTAAATCAGTCCATACACGAAATTTGCCCAATGATTTACTAAAATGTAACTCAACTTCGTATCCACTTGACTTTACTGCTCCTAAGTTTGCTACTGGTGGTGCTGCTCCATAATAAGAAGGTACATCTTGACGATTTCCTAACAAAATTTTGGTTCTATTATCGCTAAAAACATCTGCTTTACCTTTTATCAAACCTTTGAACAACTCAAAATCAACCCCTACATTGAATTTTTCTGATTCTTCCCACTGAACAGTTGGATTACCCACTCCAGTTTGTCTGTATTGTGTGTATGGGCTTTGTTCTGCTGCTTCACCAGTAGTCCCTAATCTTGCTACTCCGCCGTAGTTCCATTGATCCAAGTAAGGCCATCTAATTCCAAGATTATCAAACCCTGTTTGCCCATAAGAAGCTCTCAATTTTAATAAATCAATAGCTTTTACAGACTTAATGAATTCCTCATTTGATAGTACCCAGTTTACCCCTCCAGACGAGAAATAGTTAAAACGATAGTCAGGAGCAAACTGCTCTGAACCGTTATAAGCACCATTATATTCTGCTGTGAACTTGTTGTTAAACGTATAAGTTGTTCTGAATACCCAGTCTTCTCTGTACGTAGGAACGATACTTCCGTTAGCAAATACGTTTCTGTTCATCAATCCCATCGCAGTCAAATAATGTTTTCCTGCAAATGTTTTTGCATAATTCAACTGAAATTGGTAGAATAAGCGTCGTTGACTTGCACCAATGTTACCAGCAGCTGGTGACCATCTTACACCCTCTTGAAAATCAAATCCTGTTACTCCATCTACTACTTGCTTATAGGTTACATTTCCCGTTTCTGGGTCTATCCATTTCAACTGTGCGTCATTGAACAAATCATTGATACCTCGGTTACTTTCAACGAAAGTATTATCAAAAGAGATGTTCCCTATAAATTTCAATCCCTTTACTAGTCTGCTCAAATCCTGCTCAAGCGAAAAATCCGTTGTTATCTGAGCAGTTGTAGTATTGGCAATTCCACCTAGTCCAAGTATTCTTGCTGAGTTTTCTGCCTTTTGTTCATTGGGTGAGTAAAAACCCCAAGAGCCATCTGCGTATCTTGGTAAAATAGCATCTGGAGCAGCGTTGTAAGCATCAATCCAAGGTCCATATTGATTCCCGGTGAAGCCCCAAGGAGCTTTTCTCACACCATACGAACCAGAAATATTGGTTTTTAATAACGTACTTGACGACAACTGAAAATCAAGGTTACTACGAACGTTTAGTCGGTCAAACTCAAATCCTTGCTTGTAACCTCTGTTATTGTCGTACACTTTAAATAAATCAGCCTCGTGTAAGATATCTGCACTCGTAAAATATTTTACAAAGTCTGTTCCACCACTGATATTGATGTTAGCATTGTTGGAAATTGCATCTTTTTTAAATAGCGCATCCTCCCAGTCAACATTAGGATAACGTTCTGCTTCTGCTAGATTTGCAGGATTTCTATACTTTTGAAGAATTGCCTCTGGTAAAATGTTTCTCCAGCCATCTGGTCTAGCAGCTAGCTCATATTCAATAGCTTGATTTCTAATTGTCAACCCATCGTATGAATCATACTTTTTGGGTAACTTCGAAGCTGATTTTACAATCGTATTTACCGTTGCTCTAATCGTAGCTTTACCTGTCTTTCCTCTTTTTGTAGTGATCAAGATTACACCATTAGCTCCTCTTGAACCGAACACGGCTGTTGCTGAAGCATCCTTTAAAACTGTCACGGCATCAACCGAACTAATATCCACTGAGTTCATTGGACGTTCAACACCATCTACTAAAATAAGCGGAGCAGAGTTATTTGGACTACTAATACCACGAATGATGATTGTAGGGTCTTCTCCCCCTGGTAATCCTGTTGATGCACTAGTAATCAAACCTGGCACGTTACCTGTCAAAGCAGCACCAATACTTGATACACCTCCTGCACGTTCTAGCACTTTACCAGTCGTCTGCGTCACAGCGGCAACAACACCTTCTTTCCGCTGTTTACCATAACCTACTACTACGACTTCACCCAAGGCTGTTTGGACTTCTTCTAGCAAGACGTTCAACGTCGTTTTGTTACCTAGTAGAATTTCCTGTGTCTTATAGCCAATCGAACTAAAAACCAACGTTTCCTTTGAAGTACAAGCAATCGTAAAGGCACCATCCTTGTTAGCTGTTGTTCCTCTTGTGGTTCCCTTTATGGCGATAGTCGTACCAGGTATTGTTTCTCCAGTAGTGGACTTAACCGTCCCCTTTACTGTTTGGGCTTTTAAGGAAAAAGCCGAAAACCCAATCAAAAGCGAGATAAGCCATACAAGTGAGTATAGTTTATTTCGAGCAGTTACAATGAGTAAGTCAAATTGCTTCATAGGACAATAAATATGATTTATTTAATAATAATTATAAAATTACTCCACAAAGTAAGCTTGTGTTGTAAAATTTGAATAGCACTAATCGTTTAGTTTTTGTTCCAAATGTTTTTATAACTATCAAAATGTCAATTTGATAGCCTTATTATGCTATTATACCTAGTCTATCAGGTATTTTGGCATATAAAAGTAGAAATAAGCCGATTCTGGGGACGTATAAAGTAATCGTTCTAAGTAATAAAACATCACTAGTTACCAGTACATCCGTGTATTCATGATCCATGAATTATGTTCTAGAGATATTCGTAACAAAGACTACATAAATAGCTATTAAAGAGGGACGATTGTTAGATATACATGAATTGATATGCTGTTAAAAAAGAAGACTAAACTCATGATAGCTGTGCACCTAGAGTATTATTCATAATAAAAGCCAACCTTGAACAGATTGGCTTTTTTATACAAAAGGATGTCCTTAAGTCTGCTTATATTCAGCCATAACTATTAGGAACATAATTTTAGCTTGTATAGAAGTACACGATTTCATCAATTGTGTACCTGTTAGTAGGCTATTTATAATACAAGTGGTTTGAAAAATTTATCAAAATTTAATTTTATAGCATAAATCGTTTATGTATATCCAACCAAGGAGTAGACTAGTAATGTTATTTAACCCTAGCCCAATTTTCGCTTTTGTTGGATATATTCCGAAGGAGATACATTGTATTTCGCTTTAAATGCCCTTGAAAAGTAATTAGTATTAGCAAATCCAACATCAAAGCATATTTGTGATATTTTTAAATCACTTTTTTCTAGCAGGATAGCTGCTTTTTTGAGTTTAACTGATCTCACATATTCAACTGGAGTTTCTCCTGTTAGACTTAGCACTTTATGGTAAAAAGTACTTCTACTCATATTCATTTTCTTACTTAATTCTTCAATGGATAGATTTGTCTCATTGATGTGCTCTTCAATGTGCTTAGAAATAGTTAATAAAAACTTTTCATCTCCCGATACAACAGCAATACTAGGCGTTTCTATCGTAATATGTTTACTATACGTATTCTTTACTATATTATTAGATTCCAGCAAGTTACCTATTTTGATGTCTAATAATTGGAAATTAAAGGGCTTAGTCATGTAGTCGTTAGCTCCCGTTTCAAGACCTTTCAGTTGATCAATTTCCTCTGATAACACAGTTAGTAAAATAACGGGAATATGCTTGGTTCTAACATCACTTTTGATTTTTTTCACCATAGCAATGCCATCCATATTAGGCATATTAATATCACTCACAATAATTTCTGGATGTGAAGAAAGAGCCTTTTGCCAACCTTGTTTTCCATCAAAAGCCTCAACTATTTTATATTTATTTTTTAGGTTTTCTCTCAAATACGTTCTGATATCCTCACTATCATCAACTAACAATAGGACAGGCTTATCTATTTTAATATCTATATGAGCTCCCTCGTCCTCAAGTAGGAGAGGAGCTAGGCTGAGTGCTGGGTCGGGTGACGTTTCTTGTACAAGAATAGCCTCTCTGGACATCTTTTTAAGGGGTAAAAACACCGTAAAAATACTTCCTAAACCTTCTTCACTTTCTACTGAAATGATTCCTTCATGGAGTTTTACAAACTCTTGCGTAATGGATAATCCAATACCGCTCCCTTGATTTAGGATGTTTTGATTGTTATCTATTTGAAAAAAGCGTTGAAATATTTTTTCAGATAATTCATTTGAAAACCCAACGCCTGTATCGCCAATAATCAGCTTAATTCCTTTCTCTTTTACCTCTTCTACATGAAAATACACACTTCCATTTTCGCCAGTAAATTTAATAGCATTCGACAATAAGTTCAATAAAATACGTTCCACCTTATCTTTATCAAAGGAGGTATAATACTCATGAATTGTAGTTTCAAAGTCAAGTTGAATTTTTTTACGCTCAGAAATATACTTGAATGAATCAAATATTTCTTTGGCAAGTAGTATCAAATCGCACTCTGTAGTGTTTAATGTCAGTTCATTATCCTCTATTTTCCGAAAATCAAGCAATTGATTGACGATATTCAACAGTCTTTTTGCATTTCGATTAATTAAATTCAGCGTTTCTAGTTTACTAATGCTCTGCTCTTGGGTAAGCAGACTTTCAACGGGATTCAACACTAGCGTTAAAGGTGTTTTTAATTCGTGGCTTAAATTGGTAAGAAATTTGATTTTAAGCTGTTCCAACTCAATTTTTCGTTCTGACTCTGTTCGTTCTTTATCTAATAAGAATTCGCTTCTCAGTTTTTCGATTGCTCTTCTTCTTGATAGCCAAAGCCCCAATACGAGCAACGAAAAATAGATAGCATAGGCGTAATAGGTACGCCAAAAAGGAGGGTTTACGACAATCTCAATCGTCCTTTCTGGTGTATGCCACGAGCCATCTTCGCTTTGAGCTTTTAATCTAAAACGATACTGTCCAGGGTCTAAGCTGGTGTAAATTGCTGTTGTGGCAGAACCTGCATTGTTCCACTCTTTATCAAAACCCTCTAGCATATACGTGTACTGACTTTCCTGAGGTGCAGTATAGTTCAAGGCCACAAAATCGAGTGAAAAATTTTGTTTGTAACTCAACGTGATTTTTTGGGTAATAGCAATTGATTCCTTAATTATATCTGAATTTTCAATGGCATTAATACTTTTATTTCCAACCTTCAAATCTGTTACAATCAATGAAGGAATATTTTTATTTTGTCGGAGATGATTTGGATAGAAATAGTTAAAACCATCTAATCCTCCGAAATACATCTCTCCCGTACTGCATTTTAATCCAGCACCCATATTAAAAGTATTCTGTTGAATGCCATTATGGTAAGTATAATTTTTAAAAAATTTTCTCTTAGGATCAAATACACTAATTCCTTTGTTGGTACTCACCCATAATTTCCCTTCACTATCCTCCAAAATTTTGCATACCAAGTCATTAGATAACATTTGGTCTTCATTATACTGGATAAATTTCTTCGTTTTAGTATCATAAAGGCAAAGTCCACCTCCAAAAACGCCTACCCATATCCGTCCTAATTTATCACATAACACACTCTGTACTCGGTCTAAAGGTAAGCCATTTCGTTCATGGTTGATATATTCGAGTTGGTTGGTTTTAGGATCAAAAACAACCATTCCGACCCCATTAGAGCCAAACCATAAACGTCCTTGTTTATCTTCTTCTATGGCTGTAACGTAACCATCTATTGGCAAATTGGCGTATTTATTTTTTTGAGGGACAATCTTATCGAAGTGCAATAAAACACCTGTTTTAGGTTCGTATCTGTACACACCTCTACCGTTCGTTCCAATCCATAGGTTACCTTTGCTGTCTATTTTCAAGCAGTTAGCAGGACTAGACAATTGTTTAGCATCTGGAGAAATAGGGATTCTTTTCATTGAGCGGGTCTTTATATTTAATTCACAAAGACCATCTTGATAAGTACCTATCCATAGTTTATCTTCTGAGCGTTCTAAGGATAGCACTACCCAAATAGGCCCCATTTTTCCTGACAATGGAATGCGGGATACTTGCCCTGTCTTTCGATTAAAAAGATTTAGTCCTCCTGTATCTGTACCAACATAAATATCGCCATTAGGACTTTCCGCAAATGACGTGATAGAATTTCCACTCAACCCATTTGCCTCAAATGGATTATATTGTTTATGGCTAAAAAAAGCCAAATTATTGTCATATTTATTAACTGCTCCCTGAAGTGTGCTGATCCAATAAATACCATTTTTGTCAATGAATATATCTCGCACAGAGTGGCCAATGAAGCTTCCCATTCCGCTGTGGTGACTCGATTCAACGTTTTTGATCCGTAAGCTCTGCTCGCTTTTAGGGTCAAAAATATTTAAACCATATTCCGTTCCAACCCATAACTTCCCTTCAATGTCAAATGCCATTTTATATACTCTATCACTACTCAAGGATGCTATATTATCTTGTTGGTATCTAAATACTTTGAATTTTTCATTTCTTAAATTCATTAAATTGAGCCCACCTTCTGTTCCGACCCAAATATTGCCATGTTGATCTTCAGCGATTGTCGTAATATTATCATTTGAAAGTGTCGAAGAGTCACCATCTTTATGCACAAATCGCTTGTAGGTATGTGTACGTTCATTAAATAAGTGTAAGCCCGCCTTTGTGCCAACCCATATTCGATTTTTACTATCTTCAAAAATCGAAATAATTACGTCTGATCTAAGAGCATTTATGTTGGCTGCATTCGCTCTATAGATTGTTACTTTCTTGGTTTTAGGATTGAAATAGTATAATCCAGAGTAAGTTCCTACCCAGATATTTCCTTTATGGTCAGCTAATAAACTACGAATCCATCCAAAACGTCGGAAATCGTAGTTGGTAAAATTATTCAGGGTTCTGTTGTACAAAGAGAGTGCGATGGTTGTACCTATCCATAAGTTTCCGTCTTTATCTTCCTGAATGGCCGTCACAGACCCTCGACCGATACTAGATGCTTCTTTTTCTTTATGACGATATTCTTTGAAGGTATTTCCATCAAACCTATTTAGACCATCTTCTGTACCAAACCACATAAAGCCATACTTATCTTTGAGTATGGCCAGTGTCGTATTGGAGTTCAATCCATTTTTGGTTGTATAGTTGATAAAGTTATACTCTTTCTTCTGCGCAACCATATTATTGAGAATGAACAGGAGAATAGTAACAATAGCGTATATTTTTTTCATGATATGTAATATTCCTTGAGGTAGCCACTAAATTATTTAGCTTTACCATTCCAATTAGTTTGTCGGGAAAGTAGTAAGAAAAATACTTAATTTCACAAAAAGCTAATTCTTTAGTTTAGTATTAATTCATGTCTTTTTTATAATTTACAAAGAAAAGCTATCTATCTTAAACTTTAGCACTAATTAAACATTTGATATATAAATTAACCTATTTGTGCTAATATATCGTAGATTTTTTCTAACATCGATTATATTTTTTCTCAGAAAAATATAGTTAGATTATTTTATTTACGTCTGAGTAATGAGTAAATCTGCTGCGATTCTTGTAATGTAAAATATAAAGAGTAGATTACTTAAGGTTATTTTACGCTATCAACTAGAAAAAGGATGACTACAGTAGCCATCCTCTTTAACCATAATATCCAATCTTAATTTAAATCTTAATACCCTGGGTTTTGCTTGTATAAGCCATTTGTAAAGGTAATTTCTGCTTGAGGAATTGGTAAATATTCGTCTCTTCCTGCGGTAAATTTCGCTGTAGCAAGGAATGTTCTACTAGTTTTTTCCTTTGCAATGTAGGCATTTAGCGTCTGCTCTGCGATACCCCAACGAACTAAATCAAAGAAACGAGGGCCTTCGGTTGCGAATTCTAAACGACGTTCAAACTGTAATGCTTTACGTGCATACTCTTGTGTCCAGCCTGCTGAAACATACGGTTTTACATTATATTTTGAAGCAAATGTTCCATCCAACTTTTTCAACCTACCTGTACTTGCTGCCGCTCTTGTTCTCACTTGGTTAATTAAAGGTAACGCTTTGTCTTGTTGTCCAAGTTCGATATAGGCTTCTGCTTGAATTAACAAAATATCGTCATAACGAAGAATATCGTAGTTTTTCGATGTTCCCATAAATGGTCCTAATTTGAAATACGAAGAACTCGTCGCTAATTGTTGATTACGCATCGTGTGATAATTACCATAAACCCCTGGGTCACGTACCCAACTGTTGCTGAATGGTTTTGTATTATCATATTTGTATGGGTGTCCATCAATACCTACAGTATGGTCTAAACGAGGGTCAACTGTTGCCTTAGCTAAATCCACATTATCATTATTGAAAGAGTCAAACAAAGGCAAACCGTTAGCATCTGTAGCGTGAGCATTCACCAAGTTTTGACTTGGAGCATGGAAACCACAACATCCGTATTGAGGAGCACCGTGTGGGTAATTTAAGCCATCTTCAAAGCTCAAACGACCAGCAGTTGTTCCGTCATTAATGGTAAATTGAATCGCAAAAATTGATTCTGGGCCATTTTCTGTTTCAGGAATAAAGTTTTCAGCGATGTCGCTGCTCAAACGATATTTACCTGAGGAAATCACGGCTTGTGTTAAGGTTACTACTTCTTGCAAACGAGTTTTGTTGATATTCACTACTTTGTGCTTATCATCTTGCTCATAAGCTTGGAACAAACGTAATTTAGCTAAATAAGCCTGAGCCGCTACTTTGTTCGCTCTTCCGATTTCTGCTTGTGTATCAGGCAAGTTGTCGATAGCAAACTGAAAATCAGCCGCAATTTTGTTCCATGCTTCGTCGTTCGATAAGGTATTTGACGTTTTTAAAATATCGTCGCTCGTTGCTGTTTCATCAAAAATCGGGATGTTTTTATACAACAACTTCATCGTGAAATAACTGTGAGCTCTCAAGAAACGCAATTCAGCCAAACGTACTTTTTTATTCGGGAAATTACTTTCAGAAAGCGTATTCACGGCACGTAGGGCAACATTTGCTCTTGAAATCGACTTAAACAAGTTTTTCCATGTACGAGTCACAAAAGCATCCATCGTAGGCGTTACCAAGTTATAATGCTCTAAGGCATCAATTTCACCTACGTCACCCGTTCCGCCACCGCCTTTGTAGGCATCGTCCGAACGTACACTACCATAAGCCCAGTTACTATAAATTGGTCCAATCATATCACCATTCCCGATGGCTGCATAAGCCGCAGTTACTAGTCCTTCGATGGCAGTTGGTGACGTTAAATCTGAGGATGACAAGACACCCGTAGGCGTATAGTCGAGCGGTGCTTGGCATGAGCTAACAAGTAGTCCCATTGCCAAAATACCTGAAATTATGTTCTTTTTCATGTTGTTCTTAATGTTTTTAATAGCCTAAAATGATGCGTTGATACCGATTGTGTACGTTTTTGGAATTGGTACAGGATCTAAGTCAATACGTTCTGGATCTGGGCTTAAATAATTGGCACTTTTAATCCAGAATACGTTTTCAGCCATTGCATATAAGCGTAGTCTTGAGAAAACCTTCGTTGGTTTAAGCGTATAACCGACTTGAAGATTACGCAATTTGAAATACGAAGTATTTACTATGAAATAATCAGAAGTACGTCCTTCGTTGTTGTTATCTTTCAAGGTCAAAGCAGGAACTGTTGTACTCGTATTTTGTGGAGTCCAACCATTGAACACACCTGGCCCTACGTTTTCTCTACTTTTCATCAAGTTGTTAAACAAGGTATAAACATCAAAACCAGATTTACCCGCAACACCCGAACCGAATAAAGAGAAGTCGAAGTTTTTGTAAGTCATATCAAAACGAAGACCATATTCTAAGGCTGGCAAGGTAGTACCTAACCATGTTCTGTCTAAATCATCAATTTTACCGTCGTTGTTAGTATCCACATAACGAATTCTTCCTGGGCCTGCACCTACTTGCGTTGGTGCTGCATTTACCTCTGCTTGCGATTGGAATAAACCATTCGTTTTGTATCCGAAAATATCAAACTGAGAGTGTCCTAAAATGGTATTCACCAAGTTTCCTGCATAAGCTGGACGAACATTTTCTGGCAGTTCAGTGATTTCGTCTCTGAAGCGAGCAAAGTTTGCCGAGATATTGTATTTCAAATCACCGCTTGTTGCACCGTGATAACCCAATACTAATTCCCAACCTCTGTTTGTTTTGGCAGCACCATTTACTGCTTTCGATTGTCCTTCACCCAAAGCAGAAGCTACTGGAGGGGTAATTAAGATACCCGATGTATTACGAGTAAAGTAATCGAATGAACCGTATAATTTGTTATTCAATACCGCAAAGTCAACCCCTGCGTTGATTTCGTCTGTCGTTTCCCATTTCAAGCCTGAGTTCGCTGCTTGTGTTTGTACAAAACCCGACGGTAATGTTCCTGTGTTAGCACCAGACAAGGAATAAGCCGTTCCGATGTTCATGTATTGTTCCCAGAAACCACCTTGTAATTGTGCTAGAGTTGTACCATAACGAGTATCAAATAGACCTAGACGAGCCAAATCCCCAATTTGCTGATTACCCACACGTCCTGCACCAGCACGTAATTTCAATTCAGAAAAAAGGTTATTGTCTTTCATGAAATTTTCTTTATCTAATTTCCAACCAAAAGAAGCAGCAGGGAAAATACCGTATTGATTATCCGTACCAAAACGAGATGACCCATCACGACGAACCGTTACTGCTGCTAAATATTTATCCGAGAAGGTATAATCTACACGAGCAAATTGAGAGAACAAACGGTTACCTGTAGAACCACCCGAAACAGTTGTATTACCCGTACCTGCATTCATGGTAAAGTAGTCTTCAGTTTGAAGAGCAAAACCTTCTTTTTTCGTATTTTGGAAAGTAAGGTCTGTTTTGATGTATTCAGTACCTAATAAGAATTTAAGGTGATGCTCTTTCAAATCTACATTATAGCGTAAGGTATTTGACCATGTCATACTCAAGTAATGATTTTGATCGAAAACCAAGCTGTTGGTAGTACGGTTCAAAGCACCTTCTGAGAACGTTGGACTGATAACTTTGCTTAAAAAGTTATTATTATCTGCTCCTAAGGTTGATTTGAAGAATACATTTTTGATAGGTTGTGCTTCAATAAAAATACTTCCGAAAGTACTTAGGCGGTTTGCATTGTTCCATTTAGCTAAATCTTGCATGTGCAACGGGTTATTTCTATCGGAATAACCAGATCCTAATGCTCCTGCATACGTAGAACCGTCTTTTTGATAAACAGGAATTGTGGGTGCTAAGGTAACAGCAAGGAATGTCGTGGAAGCTCCTCCTAAATCTCTGGCTGTCAGCGTTTCATTCGAGTTAGCAATTTGTAAGTTTAAACCAATGCGTACTTTATCGTCGAAAGCACGAGTCAAGGCGTTAATACTACCGCTCAAACGTTCATAACCTGTATGACGTAACATCCCTGTGTTTTTCAATTGACCGAAATTGATTTCGATAGAAGAGTTTTTATTTCCTGTCGAAATGGTCAAATCGTTTTTCGTCACAACACCTGTTTTGTACATCACATCTTGCCAATCGGTGTCTCCAACGGGCGTGTTTTGGTCACCACCTACGAAAGGTTTTAACGAAACACCATTCAACACTGGATTACTGTAATTTTTGTTCCAATCAAAATTATAGATTTCACCATAACCAGCCGCAGGGTCTTGTCCATCGTTTACTGATGCTTGCCACAAAGCTTTACCTCTATCAATTGAGTTGAGCATTTTGAAACGCATAGATTTTTCAGATTGAATGGAAACACTGCTATTGAATTGGAGTTCGACTTTTCCATTGGTGTCGCCCCCATTTTTTGTCGTGACAATAATAACCCCGTTAGAAGCACGAGAACCATAGATAGATTCCGCAGAAGCATCTTTCAACACCTGAATGTTTGAGATGTTGGCAGGATTAATGTTTTGGAACACCTCTGGACGAGTCGTAGGAATACCGTCAATTACATAGAGAGGGTCGTTGTTTCCCAAGGTATTGGCTCCACGAATCAAAATTCTACTTGTAGCACCATTAGGAGAACCGTCTTTTTCGATGTATAAACCCGCTACACGTCCTTGTAATGCCTGCATGGCATTTCCAGAAGTAATATTTTTCAAGGGTTTTAAATCGACTACGGCTACCGAACCTGTTAAATCTTCTTTTCTAGAAGAAGTATAACCTACCACAACTACTTCGCTTAATTCTTTTCCAGCTTTAAGTAACACGTTGATGGTTGATTGCCCAACAATACTAATTTCTCTTGTTTCATACCCTGCAAACGATACTTTCACACTTGTTACGTTATCGGCAACTGTTAAAGTAAACTTTCCATCTGCCCCTGTAGCTGTTCCTTTTCCAGTTCCTTGAACCGTAATGGACGCTCCGATGAGTGCTTCATTGCTTTGGTCGTCGGCCACTTTTCCCGTAATGGTACGTTGTTGAGCCAACGCCAGCGATACTGTCATGAGCAGTGTCGCAATAGTCAGTAAATAGTTTTTCATCTTGAAATTGTTTTGGTTTTAATTGGTAATAAAAATGGTTGTTTGTTAAACGGCACTTATCAGTTGATTTACTTGTTCACTACTAATTATGGGGGTTGCTCCCTGATGAGTTGCCACTAAAGAACCCATCGCACAGGCAAATTGAAGGCTTTCTTCAGGCGATTTTCCTTGTGTCAAATTACTTAATAGTCCTGCCAAGAAAGCATCACCACTGCCGATGGTATCGTTTACAATTACCTTAAATCCTGCATTTCGATAAAAGGTCTTGTTTTTCCATAACATCGCTCCCTCTGCCCCCAGCGTTACGCAAATCGTAGCGATGTCAAAGCGTGCAGCAATGCCTTCAATAGCACTTTCTAAGACATTTGATAATCCTGACCATGAGGCAATTAAAGCCAATTCATGCTCATTCATTTTTACCATATCAGCTTTATAAAGTAATTCTTCAATGCCTGCTTGGTCGTAAAAAGGACTTCTAAGATTGACATCAAATACCTTGAAAGGAGCTTTTTCTAGTAAGTGCAAAAGCGTTTGACGAGTATCTACACTACGAGCTGCTAAACTGCCGAACACAAACACATCTGATGTTGCGGCTATCTCTAAAAGACCTTGTTCGGGCTGTATGTAATCCCAAGCGACAGGATGTACAATTTTATAAACTACCTCATTTTGATCGGTAACATTGGCTTTTACAATACCTGTCAAGTGAGTTTTTCCTCGTTGAACCAAATCGGGTGATAAGCCTCGTTCTTGAAGAAAAGCAAGTAACTCTTCCCCTAATTCGTCTTCACCGACTCTGCTAATCATCAGCGGGTTTAAGTCTAAATTCTTTAATTGTACAGCCACATTCATTGGTGCTCCTCCTGCCTGTTTTCCAGAAGGGAGCATATCCCATAGCATTTCGCCAAAGCAGACAATGGTTGGTTTACTCATTCGTATAAAGCGTTAATAATTCTGATAATTTTTGTTTCTTAATAAAACAAAATTGGGTTAAACTTATATTTTAAAATATTTGATAATCAATGCTTTAAATTCAAAATTTAGCATTCAAAATTCAACATTATTCCCTAATGAAGCACCAAGGCTTTTTCGACTCCCTCAAGTGATGTCCCTTTGGTTTCGGGCATAAATCGCCACACAAATAGTAGTTGAAGCATCATCATCAAAGCGAAGAACGAAAAGGTAATGCCACCACCAAAGGTTTCAGCCAAATAGGGAAAGGTGAATGTAATGATGGTTGCCAAAATCCAGTGCGTAAAACTGCCCAAAGCTTGTCCATAAGCACGCACTTCGTTAGGAAAGATTTCCGAGATAAATACCCAAATGACAGCTCCTTGTGAAAAACCAAAAAAGGCGATATAGAAGAATAAATAAAAAGAAACGTTGATACCGATATTACCAGAGAAGAAGGCTTGTGCCACTAAGGTCAAGGACGCAATTAGCCCTATTGAACCGTAGAACATCAATACTTTTCTTCCGAATTTATCAATAAGGGAAATACCTAATAGCGTTGAAACCAAGTTGATAAGCCCAATTCCTGCCGAAGAAAGTAGAGCAGAGTCTTTTCCTAACCCTGCCATTTCAAAAATACGGGGAGCAAAATAAATGATGGCATTGATACCCGATACCTGATTGAAGACGGCAAATAGAACTGCTAACAAAACAGGCTTACGATAGGCAGCCTTGAAAAGCAAGGTAAAGTTTTGGGTATTGCGTTGATTTGCTTGTTTTTGAATGGCATGAATTACTTCTTCTGCCGAAGAAGAATCAATAATCATCAAGGTTTTACGAGCCATCATAACATTGCCTTTTTTCAAGATAAGCCATCTTGGGCTTTCAGGAATACTAATCGCTGTGATTAAGAAAATAACTGACGGGAACGCTTGTACGCCCAACATCCAACGCCATGCGTTAATACCAATGTCGGTTAATAAATAATTAGACAAATAGGCCATCAGAATACCAAAAACTACATTGAATTGAAACATGGCTACCAAACGTCCACGTTTTGCTGGTGGAGCAATTTCTGAAATATACATGGGAGCAATCACTGAAGAAACCCCTACACCAAGTCCACCTAAAAAACGGAAGATTAAAAAGGTTGTCCACTCTAAGGCAACAGCAGTACCTAAGGATGCTAATAGATATAAAATGGCAACCATGATTAGGGTAATCTTTCTACCATATTTTTCGGCAGGAACACCGCCAATTAAAGAGCCTAATACTGTTCCTACTAGGGCAATGGATACAGTAACGCCATGTTCAAAAACACTTAAATTCCATAATTTTTGAAGCGTTTGCTCTACACCCGAAATAACGGCGGTGTCAAAGCCAAATAAAAAACCTCCTAAAGCTGCTGATAAGGCCCAGAGAAATATTTTTGATTGTTGATTCATCAGTAAACGTGTTTCGTTGTTTTGTGAATCAAAATTATCGGCTTTCTATCCTGTAAAGCCTACTGCAATCATTCAAATACTTCTAAGTTTGATACAAAATAGATAATCAATTGATTTGTAGATATTTAACAATAAAAATAGCAACCCTTTTGGATTGCTATTTCAAAAAATGATACCGATATTTTAAGCTTTGATACCTTAACTATTTCTGAATTGTGAAGGGGTTTCACTGGTTTTGTTCTTAAAGAAAGTTGTGAAATAACTAGCGTTGTTAAACCCAATTTCGTAGGCAATTTCAGCAATGGTTTTGTCACTTTCTTTCAATAATGCCTTTGCTTTTAAGAGCTTATAATCGGCAATATAGTCGGTTACGTTTTTGTTGGTCAATGCCGAAATTTTTCGGAATAACTGAACCCTTGACATTCCTAATTCTTGACTTAATTTTTCTACCGAAAGCGTACTGTCTTTGATATTTTTCTCAATTAGTAATTCAAACTCTAATAAAAACTTACGTTCACTTTTTTGTATTTGACTCGGATTAACAATTTCTCCTGAAAAACGGCGACGCATCCGATCACGGTTGATGAGTAATCCTTTGATTTGTTCTTCTAACAATTGTAGATTAAAAGGCTTTGCCATATACGCATCTGCACCTGCTTTTGTACCTGCAATTTGGCTTTCCATTTGGCCTTTTGCCGTGAGTAACACCACAGGAATGTGTGAGGTACGAAAATCTTCTTTGATTTTTTGGGTTAGAGCCAAGCCATCCATTACTGGCAACATCACATCGCTAATGATAAGGTCTGGGATATAGTCTAAAATCTCTTTCCAACCTTTTTCTGCGGTTTCTACATTCACTACGTGGTACTCTTTACATAGCTTTTCTTTCAAAAAGAAGTTTAACTCTTTGTTATCTTCAATCAAAACAATGGTATTTTGTAAAGACTTTACATCGACTTCTTGTGCGAATGGATTTACATGGTCATCTTCAATCCAGTGGGTACTCGGAATATACGCTTCTTCTATTGGGGTTTCAACCAGTGTATGATTACTTAAAAAAGGAAGTACAATATGAAAGGTAGTTCCTTTTCCTTTTTCGGAAATTAAGGTAATTTCTCCTTGATGTAAACTCACAAATTCTCGAGAAAGAGCCAATCCTAAACCTGCTCCAAAAGACACATTCTGATTTCCTCGGTAAAATAAATCGAAAGCTCGTTCTTTCTCTTCTGCTGTCATCCCTATGCCATTATCCGAAATGATGATTTCAATGTTATCACTTTTTTTCAAGAGACTTATATGAATCAATCCTCCTTGTGGCGTATATTTAAAGGCATTAGAAATAATATTGAATAAGACTTTATCCAGTTTTTCGCTATCAAACCAAAAAGGCAAATTCGATAAAGCACAAATAAATTGTAGGTCAACTTGCTGTTTTCTAGCTTTTAGCGTAAAATCCATCACAATTTCTTTAACAAAAACAACCAAATCTTGCTTGTTGAGAGCTAGTTCCATTTTTCCAGCATCCAACTTCCGTAACTCTAAGAGTTGGTCGACCAAACGCAACAAACGATTGGCATTTTTATGAATCAATTGTAAGGTATATTTCGTTTCTTTAGGGTCAAAATGTTTGCGTTGAAGGAGGTCTTCCGAAGGGGCAAGAATGAGACTGAGTGGCGTTCTAAACTCATGAGAGATGTATGAATAAAAACGTAATTTATCTTCGGTTGCCTGCCTTGCTAGGTTTGAAATCTTTTCTATTTCGTCTTTTTGCTTCAAAATTTCCTGATTCTGCAAAGCCAATTGTGCATTCGATTGCTGTTTTTCTCGAAGTAAATAATACAAAAAACCTCCTAGTAAAATGACGATAACAAGTAAGGTCGTTGTAAAATATAATACGTTTCGTTGCGATGAAAAAATGGCATTCAGCTCTTGCATCTTCAACATTTGTCGCTCGATATCTCGTTGTTGCTCCTGTAATTTTTGAATTTGAGAGAGCATAATACGGACATTTTTAGGCTCAATAACGGTCGTAAAAAGCTTATTTTCTTTCTGAAAAGGCTGTTTTTTTAAGATTTGAGCAGCAAGCTGAATGGCTTCCTCACCACCTGTAGGGTACAACACCGTGGCATTAATCATGCCTTTTTGTACCATATCAAGTCCTTCTTCTTTTCCTGCCAGTCCATCTACTCCAATGATTTTAATCTTTTTTTCCAGTCCTAAAGCCTTACATACTTGGTAGGAACTCAAAGCGAAACGGTCGTTATGAGCAAATATTAAATCAACTTGATGACTTTTTAGATAGGTTGTTAAACTATCTGAAAAATGTGCATCAACCCACAAGGTTTGAAGAAAATGAATCGCAGAATAGGGTTTTATCGCTTTCATAAAACCCGCATTTCGGTCGATGGTGGGGCTAGTCTGAGGCCCAGAGCCAATAGCAATTACGTTGCCTTTTCCTTTCAAAAGCAAATTGGCATAAGCACCTGCATTTTGTCCCACCAAGGTATTGTCTGCCCCAATAAATGCGGTATATTCTTTCGACTGAATACGCCTGTCTATTATCAGTACAGGAATTCCTGTATGATAGGCTTCTTCGATAATGGGAGTCATCAATTTACTTTCATTAGGTGAAACGATTAGTAAATCAACACGGTCTTTAATAAACGCTTGTATCTGACTGATTTGCAACTCATTATTACCTTTAGCATCCTTCATTATCAAGTGCATTTCAGGAGAAAAAGATAACTCTCTTTCCATTCCTTTTTGCATCGTTTGTCTCCAACTATCATCTGTTATACACTGTGAAAAACCGATTGTATAGCTAGGAGACTTCTGCTCAGATTGGCAACTCAATAGCCATAAACATCCAAGCATACCCAATACATTCCGTGAAAATTTACTAGTGAAAATAATGGGAGTTTTCATACGTTTTTCATCTAAAAAGTTTAACTCAACCACTTGGTTGTTTATTAAGAATTACTGCTTCTAGGAATAGTCGTCTTTATTATTTAGTCTTTTCTCTGACATCTTTAAACGAAAGTAGGATAGTTCCTCGAATAAGCATCGCCTTTCAAGAAACTATCCCAAACTAATTTTCGAAAATAGTATCGCTATTTCAAGACACGTTGCAACGGAGTCACCGTTAACTGCTTAATTTTCAGAGCTGAACCCTTGACCTGTAAGCGTAATTTGGTAAAGTTTTCGGTAGGGAAGAAAATATCTGTCATTACCGTTGCACCATTATCCGCAAACAACTCCGCCGAAGCTACGTCAAAAAACACCTTTAAGGTTACCGTTTTTTGTTTTGAAGCACGAGGGGCAACGTGTACTGTTGATGCAAACTTAGGAGAAAAGGCATTTGTTCCAGCCTTTGTTCTATCGCTTACAAATTGGTTTTTCTCTGAATCATAGCCAATCAAATAACGTTCCCCTTTGCTATTCGATAATTCTAATTGAATAAGGCTATTTTTTTGAGGTTTTTCAAATGAAAACTCCATTTCTGACAACGTTGGCACAAAGCCCAATGTTGGCTCTAGCGAGGCATTACTTTTCAAGACCTGATTAGCGATACGATACGGTTTGACAGCTGCGATATGTAATAAATCCGTTTCTTTTACAGGCTTTGTCAATAAGCGATAACCCTCTTCCGTGTTGGTTAGCGACAAGGTTCTTGGTAAGGTACACGCACTACGCCAAGGGTTGGTTGGTACTTTGTTTGCATAATCCCAATTACTCATCCAACCAATCATAATTCTTCTACCATCTGTTTTAGGTATATCACTCCAAGTAACTCCAGCATAATTGTCACGACCATAGTCAAGCCAAACACCTTGTTTATTGGCAACATTTGCCTTGAATTTTTCGTCTAATACAAAGGTTTTTCCGTCAAAATCACCCACAAAATACTGTGTTCCAGAGCCCCCATTAGGTGAGCCTGGGTTAATATTGACAATCAAAACCCATTTTGTTTCTTGGGTATTGCCTACATGAAGCGGAAATAAATCGGGACATTCCCATACGCCACCATGTCCTCCGACATCTTTTCCAAAATCACCTGTACGTTTCCAATTTTTCAAATCGTTTGAAACCCAAAACTCCACATGATCCTGTACCGCTAAGGTCATTGTCCATTGCCTGTGTTCGGTATCCCAAGACACTTTTGGATCTCTAAAATCACGAACTCCTTGACTTGGAATTACAGGATTATTGGCGTATTTAGTCCAAGTACGCCCTTTATCATTACTATAAGCAATGCCTTGTGACTGGATTTTTTCAAGTCCTTTTTTCTCGCCAACCATGTCATGATAAGTAAAAATAGCAATTAATGGAGGTTGGTTATTTACACCAAAACCAGAAGTGTTGTTCCAATCCACGACCGCACTTCCCGAAAAAATATAGCCTAAACTATCAGGAAATAAAGCAATAGGTAGGTGTTGCCAATGAATTAAATCAGTAGAAACTGCATGTCCCCAGTGCATAGGCCCCCAAACATTATCGTCAGGATAGTGCTGATAAAATAAATGGTATTCTCCCTCATAATAAACCATTCCATTAGGGTCATTCATCCAACCTGTTGAGGGTGAGAAATGAAAGGCAGGACGATGAGCTTCTTGATAAGAAGATAGTTGTTGTTGTTGAGCCATGCTTTTATGATGAAATAAAATGCCCAGTAGCAAGAGTAGAAGGCTATAGATTCGTTGACGATACATGATAAAGGCTTTTTTGTAAATGTGTTTAAATATGTATTATACTATCAAAAGTAGCTTGATAAAAACCATTTTACTATCATTTATCACTCTGAAATATAAAGTTTTGATACAAAACACAACTAATTCACTTTCAGCTAATTAATAATAAAAAACAAGATAAAGTCCTGATTAGTATTGTTTTTGTTACGTGTTTTTTAATAAATGTTACCTCTTTTTATGGATAGCAACTCTAGTATTTAACCCATACTTTTGCCGAGATACGTTTCTTTTGGGCACCCTGTCTGAAAATTAGGTTTCCCCAAAATTAAGAAATACAGTTCAGTTGATGAACCTGTCTAAACTTTCGTAGAACCACGTGTTACACTCACACATATCGTTTGAATTGAGTTTGCTCACTGACTATTTATTTTCCCTCACAGCTTTGCGAAATGCCAAAGGACTGATTCCTTTACTTTTTCTAAAAAACTTATTGAGGTGACTTTCATCCGTAAAACCGAAGCTATCAGCTATTTCATTTACTCGTAAATCACTGTTTTTGAGGCGATTTTCTATTAATCGTATCCGATAATTAATAATGTACTGCTGTAAAGTCTCATCAGTATGTTTTTTAAAATATCGTCCCAAATATGTTTCTGAAATACCAAAGTAGTCGCTAATCGTTTTTGCCCTGATTTTATCGGGTTCGTAAATATTGCTTTGAATATATTGTAAGATATTCAGGATTTTTTCATCAGAATACTCATTAACTCGCTGTGGCAGGTATTTGGCAATATTGCGAGCTACTACCACAATTAGTGTGTTCACCAATTGAGTGACTAGCTCCTGATTATTAACATCTTGATTAACTTGCTCTCGAATAATTGCTTCAACAATGGGTCTTACTAAGGTTTTATCACTCTGATTTTTCAACACACAACCCGGTTCATGGCTTGCATTCTGTAAAATATATTCCAGTTGTTCGACATACTGTGGTGCAAGCCCATTTTTTTGTAAGTAAATATCGGTAAACCTCAAAAAGAAAAACGAAGTAGTCGTTTCAATATCAAATTTATGGCAGTCGCTGGGAGTTAAGAGAAAAAGATGATTTTCATGATATTCAAATTTATGTTCATTGATACACTGTTTTCCTTTACCCGACAAAATGTATACAAGCTCAAAAAAACTATGTTTATGTTCCATCTGTGGGTCTTCGTCGAGTGTTTTGAACAAAATTTCAAAAGGCTGATAAATATGTTCTTTTTGCATAAGCATCATTAAAAAGTGTAAATATACCACAAAAGTGTAAACTTATACAGTTAAATACAATCAATTTCAGTATAAATTTGCATTATAATCATTAATCAAAATACATTATGAAAGCAATAAGTATAGCAGAAGCAGGAGGTACAGAGGTTTTACAATATACAGATGTAGCAGTACCGGAAATCAATTCCAATGAAGTTTTAGTAGCCATAAAAGCCATTAGTATTAATCCAGTGGATGCAAAAACCCGTGCAGGAAAAGGAGTTTTCGGCAGATTTAAAGACCAATTACCCATTATAATTGGTTGGGATATAGCAGGTACAGTGGTGAAAGTAGGGAGTGAAGTAAGTAAATTCAACGTAGGTGATGATGTATTTGGAATGGTTAATTTTCCAGGACAAGGGCAAGCTTATGCCGAATACATTGCTGCACCGCAGAATCATCTTGCTTTAAAACCTAAAAATATTTCTTTTGAACAAGCCGCTGCTTCCACGCTTGCGGCACTAACAGCATGGCAAGCTTTTACTAAACAAGCCACTATTACGAAAGGGCAGAGAGTATTGATTCATGCTGCTGCTGGAGGAGTTGGTCATTTTGCGGTACAAATTGCTCGTTATTTGGGAGCTTATGTCATTGGTACAGCATCAGCAGCGAATAGAGCCTTTGTGTTGAATCTTGGAGCAGACGAACACATTGATTATAAATCTACTAAACTTGAAGAAGCGACACATGATATTGACTTGGTGCTGGAGACTATCGGTGGCGAAAATATTGATGCTTCTTTAAAAGTAGTCAAACAAGGTGGTACATTGATTAGTATTCCGTCGGGATTGAGTGAAACTGTTACGGAGAAAGCAAAAGCCAAGGGTGTAAATGGATTTTTCTTCCTTGTGCAATCAAATGGTGATGATATGGAACAAATAGCCCAATTGCTCGAAGCAGGAATTATTCGCCCTTTTGTCTCAAAAGTGTATGATTTTTCTGAAATGGCAGCGGCTCATTTACAGCAAGAAACAGGAAGTACTCGAGGAAAATTAGTTGTTACGATGGGTCAATAGTAAGATAGAAATTGATTTGTAATACTTATTTTCATGCTGAATTTTATCGTTTGTACTCAAAAAATAGGAGCGACAAGGAAAGTACCTCTTCTGTAGAAAGGTTATATGTATTACGATTGCTAATCAACCACGAGTAGTCAAGTTAAAATCAATTGATGTTGCCAGACATATTGTTAGAAATCGTCTTTTAGGAAAGACCCCAATATCCGTGGGAAATACCTAAAAGATGATTTCTTTTTACTTGAAATAAAAATTGATAGCGTTCCTATTATTTTGTTTTCAACCACGACAAATACATTAGCTTCTAATCAGGTATGAATGTTAACCTAGTACCTCTTTTCTGCAAAATAAAGTCCAATCGACTGATGTCTTCGCTGCAATCACATATCCTTTCTAAAAAGCACAAAAAATGAAGTCTTATTACTCATTTTATTTAATCTACTCATAAAATTTAATGAGAATAAACGATTAACTTGCTAGTAATTATCCTAAAATAGAACAATAGAATCTCTATGAAAAAAATGTCTATCAAAGCAGTTGCAGAAGCATTACAGGTTTCAACGGCAACCGTTTCGTATATTCTGAATGGCAAAGCAAAGGAAAAACGGATTAGTAGCGACCTTACGAAACGAGTGCTTGAGTTTGTCAAAGAACATAATTATAAGCCTAATCATTTGGCCAAAAGCTTACGCACAGGTAAAACGAATGTCATTGGACTCATAGTAGAAGATATTTCCGATCCTTTTTTTGCGAACGTAGCAGGCAACATTGAGAACATCGCCTATGAAAATGGATATGAAATCATTTATAGTAGTACCAAGAACGATACCCAAAAAGCGAAAGATTTAATTAAAACCTTTCAAGACAGAAACGTTGATGGATATATCATTACGCCAACAGAAGGATTAGAAGATACCGTGAACAGCCTTGTAGCTTCAGGATTACCCGTTGTGCTCTTTGATAGAAATTGCTCTGATAACGACAATCAAATTAGCTTTGTAGGTGTTGACAATTTCAAAGGGGCCTACAATGCGGTGAAATATTTGATTTTTCAGGGATACAAAAACATTGCTTTTATTACGCTGGATTCTGCTCAAAATCAGATGATTGAACGATTACTGGGCTATGAACAGGCAGTTAACGAAGCTCGATTAAAATCGTTGGTGTATAAGTTTGATTACCTCCAAGTAAAGAAACAACAAATTATAGGCGACATCAACCGTATCTTAGAAGACAACCCTCAACTTGATGCCCTTTTCTTCAGCACCAACTATTTAGCTATGAGTGGTATAGAGGTTTTGAATGATAAAAGAATACACATAGGCTCTGAAATGGGGGTAATGGTTTTTGATGATAATGACCTATTTAGAATTCACAGACCCTCTATTTCAGCTATCAATCAGCCTGTTTATGAGATGTCTAAGCAATTAATCATCACCTTGCTAGAACACATGGAAAATACGAATGTGTATATTCCTCAGCAATTTTCACTTGCTACAAATTTAATCGTCAGAGATTCTTCTGAAAAACGTCCTTAATCTCATCCTGCATTCTTCCACAAATTCATTTGACAATTCTGGATACTCTAGTAAAAATAATTAATACTTTTAGCTAGAGTAGTTACTTCATGATACTAGATAAAGATTTCTTATTAAGCCAGATAGGGGCTTTATAATTTTTCTATTTAACATAACTAAAGTTATATAATAAAAACAAAAGAGATACTGATACTTGAAAAAGTCTACATGAACCACTATGTTCCATGACAAAAAGTAGAGAAAAGCCTTTTGTAAATTGTTTAAGCACTTGGGAAATGCTTGCTTTCTCATCCATCCTTCGTCAACGGAAAAACCTTTCTCAGTGCTAGTTTACAATCATAAAAATAAGCGTTAATCCTTCCAACAAGTTATATATTAAAAAGCCTTTCCTGTTGACTAAGGAAGGCTTCTTAATATAACGATATGCTGTAGCTTACTTCAAGATAGCTCTTGTAAATGAAATAATACTACAAACGATCACAACAATACCAACGGCAATAAACATTTTGCGAGTAGGTAATTTTGTGGTTAACATGGCAGAAAGTGGAGCTGTAGCCACCCCTCCTATTAGTAAGCCTGCAACAATTCGCCATTGACCGAATCCACCACCCACAAAAAAGGTAAATGCACTCGCAAATGTTAACACAAATTTTGCCATACTTGAGCTACCAATCACATAACGAGGCGTTCTACCATTTTTAATAAATGTACCTGTTACCAAAGGCCCCCAGCCACCGCCTCCAAAAGAGTCAATGAAACCACCAAACAAACCTAATGGAATAATGTTCACTTTCCCTTTTACAAATGGCTCTCCTGCCTTGGCTTCTTTCTTAAAGGCATTCAGCAAAATTTTAACTCCTAAATAGAAGGTATAGACAGCAATAGTAGGCTTAATAAAAGCGGGACTCTTATGGTGAATAAGAATTAAGGCAATTGCTCCTAATATCGCTCCAATAACGCCTGGAATCGCCAATGCTCTGGCTAATTTCTTGTTTATGTTACCGTATTTATAATGACTGATAGCTCCTGCAGCACTTGTAAACGTTTCGGCAGAGTGAATACTTGCACTAATTGAAATAGGCGGAATGTTTAAAATTAACAAAATGGTCGTACAAATTACTCCATAGCCCATCCCCATAGAACCTGCAACTACTTCAGCTCCAACACCTGCTAAGACCATCCAGTAGAATAAATAATTCTCAGCACTTAATTCTTGTTGAATAAACTCTAACGTTTCACTAGGCACTATAAAAATCGTTAACACTATAGCAATAATGAACACGCCTAGCCCAATCCAGTATTTTTGGTATTTCTTTATAATAGGTGTTTCTAAGGAGACTGACGAGCCATCGTTAATAATATCTTCAATTTTGTTTTCCATAATCTGGCTATAAATACGAATGATTAATGATTGTTTACACAAAGATACAATAGTAAAACCATATAGTCTATAATAGTACTTGGCTTTTAGAAATTATATTGTAATAATTCTATTCAATAGTAAAATTTTTACATCAAAACTTTATATCCACTACACTTTAATAACAAAAAAGACCTATGGGCTATCCATAGGTCTCTCTACACATCAAGCATCAAGAAGCTTCTACTATTTGATTAAGCTTTTCTTGATATAATTGTAGCTTTGAGCAACACTATCAAACTTATTTGGCATATAAATCTGATCTTGCTCTACAAAAATATACTTTACATCGTTGTTATGCTTGAAAATGGTTTTAAAATCCATCGCACCAGCACCAACTTCTGCAAACTTAACGTCCTTTAAAATATCCATTACCCCTGCATTTTGTCCTTCAGGAGTGGCATATACCGAACCCGCTTTAGACTTGTCAATATCCTTCACGTGCCACATCACAATTCTCTTTGGATGCTTTTCAAATAAGGCCACAGGATCTTGTCCTGCTTTTGTTGCCCAGAATAAATCTAATTCAAAGCATACTAAATTGGCATCCGTCTCATTTAACAAGATTTCATACCCAACGTTCCCGTCTGATAGTTTTTTAAACTCCCAGAAGTGGTTATGATACCCCAATTTAATTCCCGATTTCTTAGCAATCTCACCCGCTTTATTTAACTGTTCAGCCATGAACTTATAAATACTAGTGTCCATTTTATCCCAAAGTCCAAAAGGAGGAATCGGAACGATTAAGTAAGATTGACCTAATTCAGCCGCAATATCTAATTGATACTGTAACGCATCTGCCTTGCCATTACCAGGCGTTAAATAGTCGTTCAACTGATAGTGACCACTATGTGTTTTAAGTTTATTCGCTTCTAGTAAGGTTTTCAATTCCTTCGTTTTTAAACCCCAGAAGTTATCTGCCCCACCACCTTTGTAACCAAAATAAGTTTCCACATGATTGAAACCAATTTTGCCCAATTGTTCAAGAGTTCCCTTCGCATCCTTGTCTAAGTTGTCACGCAGGGTATATAGTTGAATTCCTATTTGTGTTGGCATTTTAGACATATTATTTGCCAATAAATTTGTTTGAGATAGCAATGCCCCAGACGTAAGTAGTCCTAGTTGATTGATAAATGTTCTTCTTGTAGTCATGAATTTATTTTTTGGATAATTAAGATGTTCTTTCGCTTTTAGCGAGCTGCAAGATAATAATGATGAAACGTTCTTCCTAACCAAGTCCCTTAAATATGTATTTTAAACTACTTCTCAGGTCTTCTGATAAGTAATAAAGTATAGTAGAAACGACCAGAAGAAGACTATACTGCGTGATGAAAACCTTCTCTAACTAAAGGAAGAGTTACAAACTATTGAAACGCTTTTATTTTTTTCGATTATTTATTTGTAGAATAAAAAAATAGTTGTAATTTTGAATCGTTGATAAAGTCAACTATATTAAAAATCAACTAATATGGAAGTAAATCAAGGGTCATTTCAGTTCTTATTTGGTAGTACTATAAGAGCTTTGTTTAAACAATCGACGAAAGAGTTTGAAAATCAGGGATTAAAGATAACTCCAGAACAGCACTATATCTTACGCATCCTAACTTCACAGGAAGAATCAATTCAATCGGATTTAGCTGAAATTATGCAAAAAGATAAATCCGCTATTATGCGCCATGTAGATCACCTCGAAAAATTAGGGTATGTCGTAAGAGTAAATGATGCTGTTGATAGAAGAAAAAAGCATATCGTCATTACCGAATTAGGAA
>JACCDQ011077262.1_pt1 | contig 28554 bp, 42 predicted proteins | sample 7446031 | NCBI WGS metagenome assembly JACCDQ01 (sample SAMN15323442, study PRJNA562643) | freshwater metagenome | isolation source: river surface water | place: USA:Blue River Watershed | collected 2017-08-17 | reverse complement strand
TTTTGCTTCTACGGCCGGGAATCCCCAACCCTAACGGCTTCTGCTTTGCCGAGCTGTCCACTTCAATACTCCTTGCCCTGTCGAAACCATGGCAGGCCCATTATGAAGTACACTGACTCTCCAGTATCGCTACCTTCGCCGAGTTTGACGTCTTAGGTCGTGCAATGTACTTTATGGTGGACCTGGCGGGAGTCGAACCCGCGTCCAGAACACATTTTTATCTGCTTCATACAGCAATAACTTACAGTATATATTTATTTGAATTAGCTGTCAACCGGTATAGCCCTTAATTACATCAAGTGGCGAATCAGTGTTAAGTCCAATAGTGATTGCTTGTCTTTGAGTTTGGACATGTTCCACCCCATGCAGTACATTGGTGTTTAGTATATGCCAACGTCTAGGTTCAATTACCCGGCTTTCAACTATTTCTAGTTCAGCAGTTGGCGATATTCTTGTACCGGGCTCCCTTAATAAGGGTTGTCCTAATTCTTTATAAAATGTAGTAGTTACTGCGGGCCCGCCTGGCTCAATTATGTAATTAACTGCCCATTGCCGAATATCACAGTGTGGTTTTACACTTCTAATTTCTGCCTCATTATCCCACGTCATACGTTGAAGTCCAACTATACGCACATCTACTACTTGAGATATGTTTTTCTGTAACCATGCAATTAACTGTTCGTTGATTGCCCATCTAGCGTAAGTTGCTTCTAATGCTATACCGGGCTTAGTAATAAACCCAATTTTGTCAACAGCGGCATTTTCTAGTAGGTGTTCCGGTATCGCCGGTAATGAATCTAAATATCGAAATAACATCATGCTGGAGAATACAAATCATGCCCAAAGTCAGTTTCGTCTAAAAATTTCTTAACTCGTTCATACGGAGCGATATGAAATCCAATTGATAAAATATATCTTGCTTCGTTAAACGGGTTTACTACTGCATGTGGGATTTGGGAATTAAACAAAAAAGGAACGCATTTCTCATAGTTGCAAATAAAAACTTGATTGGTTAATTTGTTAATCTCCGTGTCGCTGAACATTGTTATAGCACCCGGATTCCCGCTTAACCATATGTTGATAGAACAAGTCCTAGGCATTGCTTGCCAAGGAGCGTCTTTGTGAAACTTATAGAAACTGTGAGGATCGTTTTTAAAATAGTCTACGTTGATCGAAAAGTTGTTTTGCAAAATTCTGCAAAATTTAGTAGATCTAAAATCTTTTGCCACACTAGTGTTTGAATGTGCTAACTGTTTGTGTTGGTCGTGGGTTTTATACACTGCCTGCTCAGCGGACGCAACAAACAAGTCTGGTATTGGCGGTATATTCTTTAATTTATAAAAACAAGTATTGTTAAATGTATCTAGATCCATATTGTATTTAAACAGAAAAAGGCACACTTACGAAAAATGTGCCTTTTGAGGAAGGGGCATTGCACCCCTTGTATTACTCAGCGACTGTTTCAGTTGCTTTAGCTTTGGCCTTAGCCTTCAGCTTGTCCATGCTAGGCTTCTCTGCCTTAGCCTTAGTGGACTTGACTTTAACCACGCCATTGTACTTGGCATCGGCATTGTCAATTGCCTCTTTGTAGGCAGGGTTCTGATATAGCTCGTGCGTCTTAAGGAACGCAACGAGTGCAGGCTTGTCCATCTCATGTGGCAGCTCAAACAGTTGCACATCAGTGTCAGTCTTTGCAAGAATCTTGCAACGAGTCACGTCAGTTGCAAAGCGAACCTTGTAACCAGATTTAGATTTAGAAACACCACCGACTTTGAAAAGCTTAGTCATTTTTGGAAACTCCATTTTAAGTTAAGTTGAAAAACAATGCCCACACACTGGACATATTCAAATTGTAGCACCGTTCGAATTAACAGTCAACCACATTTTGAATTCTTTTGCTCATTTTACTGAGCCAATTCTTTGCTTGTGCTTTTGACAGCACCAATGCCATTATCTAGAATACGTGCCACACCCGAAAAGCCAACGGTTGCAACCACAATACCAAGAACAAAACCAATCACAAGATTACGCATAATTATACCTCTTCGGTCATGCCAATAAGGCGGGTTGATTGTGGTGCTCGAAATTCAGGATCTTTGAGTTCTTGCAAAGCGTCAGCGAGCACTTTCCATTCACTGCCTTCACCTTCGCTAACGAACCAGACACCATCTTGCATGATGTAAAAGTATTCACACCAATCAAACTTTTCAAACATCTCTGCGTCGGAAAAGCACACTTGGAACTCGTTGCCCGTCTCACCGCGATCACGACCGTAGAACACAGTGATGTCATCTGCTGGCTTATCAAACGAGTGCTCAACACCTTCTGGGATTTCAATGTTCTTGCGGAGTGAGCTCATGCCACCGAGTGCAACCAGGTGATTGGCTTTTGCAGAATTGTAGTGTTCCTGCAGGATGCGGCCATTGTTCTCAAGGTAGCCATCCCAGTGGCAATAAACCACTTTGGCTTTGTTACCGTGCATCACACCAATTGCGCTACGAGTACCCATTTGTGTTTCCTTTGTTGCTTACTATACCTAAATTATACTAAAGATTGCCATTTCGGACAACCGTTAGTCTGCCCCATAAGTTGTTGCTAAAAACTCACGGCATTGCGCTTCTGTGCGCTTAGTTACAACAACCTTGCCGCCCCAGAATCCCACGTAGAGATTGCGGTGCTCAACAAACTTGATTTCACCGTCTGCCCCAGTGTGCTTTTGACGGGTAGCTTTTTGTACTACTTTTTTAGCAGGTGCTTTGGTTACTGCTTTAGTATTAGTTTCTGCTTTAGCGGGTGCCGCTTTAGCAGGTACTACTTTGGGTTTAGTTTCGTAACCGTGCTTGGCATCGTAGTTTGCAATTTGACGCTCGCTCATGCCCCAAGTAGCGATAAGACGCTTGGCTTCGGTGCCGGTGAGTTGATGCCAATTGATACATGAGTCAGTCCAGTTTTTCATTCGAAACTCCTTTTTGCTTACTATGCCTAAATTATACTAAAGATGCCTTTTCGGGTCAACCGTTTTTGCTAATTAGCAGACTCAGGATGCTGTTTTGTAGCTCCGCGACGTCCTCGTTTGACACATAAAAATCGGTAGTAGGATCGTAGTACTTTCCCTCTTTTGGATCGTAGTACAGTACCTGGCCGTTAGGGTAGTGAAATGGGCCCTCGAGTCCTTTGCGGGGTTGCCATTTCGGATCGTGTTGGAAAACGCTATATGCCATTGGGACTCCTTGTTAGTATGCCACAATTATACTAAAGATTCCTTTTTGGGTCAAATCTGGGTCCGCTAAATACTGTATCAAACTGCATAAGCAAATCAATGTCTCAATCCCTTTTAAGTGATTTCCCACTGGCCCCCGGGGTGTCTATTACTGACACTGGTGTAACTCCTTATCGCACATACGCCAATGAGGAAATAGATCAACGAATCAATGCTATTGCTCACGGGTTGCAAAATCTTAACTTGCCAAAGAACAGTAGCGTGGCAATTATTGCCAATTGCTCATACGACTTTGTGACAAGTAATGTTGCTATATACCGAGCACGACTTTGTGTGGTTCCGGTTAATTTTAAAGTCCCGTTGGAGCAAGTACATTTTTGCCTTCACGATGCAAACACACAATTGGTATTGTGCGAATCGCAGTTCCGACATCTTGTGCCTGTGGGTATGTGCTGTATAGAATTTGGTTCTGCAGAATTTGAAAACATGTTGTGCTACGACCCTTTTACAATCCCGCCGCTTAATGCCGATGATGTAATCAGCATCTTGTATACGTCAGGAACAACAGGATCTCCCAAGGGAGTGGTGTCAACGTATGCTAATCGCATGTGGGCAATTACAAAAGGACATAATCTACTGGTGCAAAAGTTGCCGCCTGCGGTTGCAATTAATGTTGCGCCTCTTTATCATCTAGCAGGATTGAATCATGTGGAACTAAGTTTATTCTATAGCCTACACACTAATACTCATATTGTATTGATGCCCGCATTTGACACTAAGAGATACATTAGTCTAATACCAGAATTTTCTGTTACTACAATTAAATTGGTTGCGCCAATGATGAGTATGATTCTACAAGAGCGCGACCTATTAGAGTCCATTGATACAACTAGTGTAGATACTGTGGTGCTAACATCAAGTTTTGCCCCTAAAAAACTGCAAGACGAAGTTAAAGAATTCTTCCCAAACGTTAACTCAATTGAAAATCCCTACGGGCTAACAGAAACAAATGGTGTGTTTGGGTTACACCCGCTAGGCATACCGAAGCCGGACACTAGTGCAGGATACCCAATCGATGGAGTAAAAGTTAGATTAGATGACAACGGTGTGTTGCAAATTCGTAGCCCCGCAATCCTAACACGATACCACAATAGACCAGAATTAAATAATACAAGCATAACTGAGGATGGGTACTTTATCACAGGGGACATCTTTAGAGTAAACAAGTACGGATTTTATTTTTATATCGGTCGTGCAGACGATATGTTTAAGAGTGGCGGCGAAAAAATATATCCTTCTGAAATTGAATCTGTAATCGATCGGCACACCGATGTGTTGATTAGTGCAGTAGTTGGGGTACCTGACGAAATCAAAGGGTACAAGCCCTATGCGTTTGTACAACTAAAAGCAGGACACACAGCAACCCCAAAAGAAATCCAAGACTTTGTTATTGCTAACGTAGCGTCATACCAAATTCCACGACAGGTATGGATATTAGATGCATTACCAAAAACAAATATTGGAAAGATTGACCGTAAACATTTATCAGAGCTAGCTGAAAAAATGTTGCAATCTGCAACGTAACAACGTATACTATAACAATGACATTTAAACCTTTAGACTCACTAGATGGGCAAACGGCTGTAATAACTGGCGCAATGGGCGGGATTGGATTGGCTACTGCTACTCGACTGGCAGCAAGAGGCGCACGTATAGTAGGAATCGTTCGCAGGGACTTAGACATTGCAAATGAAACGTTAAAGGCACTACCGAATCCGCATCTCAATCACTTTGCAGTATTAGCAGACGTTACAGACAAGTCTCAAGTAAAAGACGCACTAATGCAAGTAATTGCTCAAGCCGGGCAGTGCAACATCCTAGTAAACACAGTCGGACAAACACACCGAATTCCACATGACAGATTAGATATGTTAAGTGATGAATTCTTTGACGAAGTTGTAAAAAACAATTTGCGTTCTTATTTTACAGTTATCCGTGCTTTTGCACCATTGATGAAAAAGAGTCCTGAAAGTCTCATTGTTAACATTGGATCGGCAGCTGGACAAAATGCTGGTGGAGGAAGCAATTTGGCGTATGTGTCTTCTAAGGCCGGCATTGACGCATTAACAAGAAACCTTAGTAGGGCTCTTGCTCCTGAAGTTCGGGTAGTAGGAGTGTCCCCGGGTGCATTGGCTACAAAATTTGTGCCAAACATTGCAGACGGATTTTACGAAGGCGTAATAAAAGGCACGCCACTGCAACGTGTGCCAACTGTGGAAGATGTAGCTGCAACTGTAGAAGCTGTCGCTACCCTAATTAGATTTGCAACTGGAATTGTTATTGCAGTTGACGGAGGAAGAACTATATGATTACGAGACCAAACAAAACTATCATGACATGTGCTATCACTGGCTCAGTCACTGACCCGGATTCAACTCCATACCTGCCAATTACTCCAGAGGAAATTGCCAATTCTGCATTAGAAGCGGCAGAAGCAGGTGCAGCAGTCGTACATCTTCATGTGCGTGATACGCAAACTCGCAGACCAAGTATGAGTACAGACTTGTACATTGATGTAGTTGAGCGCATTAAGAAGTCAAACCCAGACGTACTAATTAACTTGACTACCGGTCCCGGCGCACAATTTACACCTGGTAAACAGATCCTACAAGTGGGAGACAAAGCCAGTTTGCTAGTACCGGCAAAAACTCGAGTAGCACACATTGAAGCGATTAAGCCTGACCTTTGTAGTCTGGACTTTAATACTATGCATCACGCAGGACATAGCATTCGACTTAACTTTCAACCAGTTATCATCGAAATGCTAGAACGAATCTATGCAGCCGGCACAAAGCCCGAACTAGAATGTTTTGACTCGGGCGATGTGCGACTAGCACTAGACTTTCAAAAGCGAGGTTTGATTGAAGAACGCCCACTGTGGCAGTTTGCAATGGGTATCAAATATGGTTGGGACCATACGCCTGAAGCACTAACGTATGCTCGTAGTATGTTACCAACAGATGCGCTTTGGAGTGCATTTGGTATTAGCAAAGAAGAAATGCCAATGGTGGCCAATACATGGTTACTAGGTGGGCATGTTCGTGTAGGATTAGAAGATAACATTTATCTTAGCAAGGGTGTTTTAGCTAAATCAAATGCAGAGTTAGTTACTAAAGGTCGTCGGATTGTTGAAGACATGGGCGGCTCACTAGCAAACTATGCAGAAGCTAGAGAAATTCTAGGATTGAACAAGTGATTTTAGTTTATGCAGACAGCCAGATATTAGAAATAGACTGGCTACCCAAGTTAAAGTTTGGCAGCGACTATCGCATAGTACACGATTACGAAACATATCGCGATGCACAGGCAGACTATAAGTTTGCCTTTACTACACATCGCCTGCATTGCGATCACGATGCTTACAAAACGTTCGAAGATAAGATTCGGGACCTAAGTTACGCAAGTGACTTGGTGTTTACATTTGAAAGCGAACTACACAACTACCATTGGCAGATGTGGGATAGGTGTCATAGCGAAAACGTTTACTGGGTACTACCTGGACAAGTAAATGACGCAGATGCAATGAACGCTAACATTATCTTTTGGGGTGATTGGTTTAAAACAACCACACACGTCTACAAAGAGTTGCCTAACAAACTAGCAGAGATTCGCTATGGCGGGCAAAAGCCACGTTACTTCGATGCCCTACTAGGAGTTCTTAAACCACACCGCGACTTTGTTTACAATGCTGTGAAGGCTAACGGACTAGAAGACAAGTTCATTATGACGTATGGTGGTGCGTGGAATGACAACGAGTTCTATGCAGACAAGTACTTTGCGTGGGAGCCAGAATGTGTCCCAGTTGGTAAGATTATCGGAACTGCCGATTGGGTGGACTACTGTGGTGTGCGTACAGGACTAAGCCGTGTTATTCCTATTGCGGTATTTAACGACACTGCTCACAGCGTTATTGCTGAAACGGATCATGACAACACACTGAGCTTCTTCAGTGAAAAAACTGCCAAGCCCATGATTGCTAGACGTGCATTTGTTGCGTTCAGCGGATATAAGTTCTTGCACAACCTGCAAGCACAGGGTTTCTTAACGTTCTGTGATGTGATTGACGAAAGCTACGACTTGATTAAGAATGATCACGACCGTTACACTGCGGCATTTGAACAAGTTAAGAGATTGTGTAGTATGGATCAAGAATATGTGTACGATACCTTAAAGCAGGTGTTTGAACACAATTACAATCACATCATGAACACAGACTGGACAGGCCGTGCTGCCCAGGACATTCAGAAGCGACTAGATATGGTCTTGGCCCACTCTGCTTGAGTAGCATCGCCGGGGTGAAACCCGTCTTCTTGGAAATCATTATTAGCAATGGCCATTTCGTATAGGCCATTCTTTTTATCATCGCTAAAGATCCAACGATCAAAATCAATAGCATTAACTAGTGGCTCTAAGTCTCTGTTGCCTAGCACACCAAAGTCGCCATTGCGGCTAACATGCGGTTCTGTAGTCCAGTAGTTAACATAACTCATAAAGTGATAAGGTATGCCTTGTGCCTTTAGGAAGTTTTGTGTTTTAACAATTTCCATTAGGTTAGTCCAACCTAAGCTTGTGTCGCTAGATACTTTGTACAACTCGTTGAACACCTTGTGTGCCACAGCGTTCTTGTACCAGGTACCCATCTTGCCGCCGCTAAAGATCCATCCTAGCTTGTTGCCAGGAATACGGCGATAAAACCCGTAGCTGTCAAATAGTGCGTCCCACGCAGGATCTTCAACACTGGTCAAGTAGTCTAGGCGACTAACACCTGACCACATTACTAACACATGATCTGGACGTTCTTCTAACACAGCTCGCACTACAGAATCGGCAATGTATTGATTACCAGCGGCTGCTTCGGCTACTGCTGTTAAGGTGTGTTGGGGGTTTTGTTCTTGAAAATACCGGGGCCAACATATATTTGGACCCCCGGGGTATTCTGGCCATTGCGTAAAGCTACAGCCACTAACTAGAAATTTCATTAGACTTGTGTAACGTATTGTTGAATGATATCATCTGATGGCAAATCTAATTTAGCTGCCACTTCCTCTTGGCTAAGAATCATTGCATCAAGAGCACCGTATTGAAGTACAAATTCAATCCATTCGTTGGCTGCTGCCTCATTGACAAAAATTCTCATTTGTTTTTGAGGTTCGCCTTCTGGCCAGTGTCCAGTTGCTGTTTGGGTTGCATCGTTGTACTGTATTACCATACTAGTTACGTATGCTTGTAGTTCGTTAACATCACCAAGACCAAGGTCTGGGCGAGTTACGTCACTGTATACTTGCGCTTGAGCTGGCTTTGAAGCGTGTGGCAATGTACTTTTTACCATTTTACCTGCATTAACCATTTCTCTAGCCTTTGCCATTAGAACTACATAAAGTTCATAATTTGGTAAGGTTCCTGGTGCCCAAATTGTGGCCACACTAACGAATGTTGACATGTTAAATTCTCCTATACTGTATTTAGTGGAACATCAAGAACTGATTCTGAACATCTAGGCGTGGTGCACCTAAATCCCCGTGCCCTGCTGGGAAAACAACAACGTTCCATTTTGGCTGCGGGCCTTCTGGGATTCGGTTCATTTCGTCGTATGTAATAACAGAGTTTGGATCAATCTTGTATTTTGCACCTAAATGCTGTTTAAATTGTTCCCATGCTTCTGGGCTAACAACTTGTGTACGGCCTTTAGCATCTTTAACATACTTGCCTTTTGCGTCAGTTTTAAATAGTCCACGGAATTCGTCTTTGCCAAGTGTAATAGCATCTTTGATGTGACGTCCGGCATCTTTCTGGAACTGCACAATCTTGTTTTCTTTGCTCTTAGCACCACCCGAGAACTGTCCTACAACGTTTTGTGGTGCGTTTGGATCTGTAACAATGTCACCCGACTTAGTGTAGAAATAGAATCTAGTGTTTGGATGTTGTTTAGCTACACCCATTGCTAAATTGTAGTATTCCTTAGAGAAGAAGTCACCGGCATCATGGATACGAACTAACAGTTTAATACCTGCTTTGCTGGCACGAGCTTCTGCTTGAGCAACTTCTTTGCTGAACATTTCCATATATTTGTCTGGATGATTTACTAGGAAGTTTAGGGCACGGGCAGCACTCATTGAGCTAGCAGGGAACATGCGGTATCCGCCCTTACGTGCATAGCAAATCAATTGGCATGATCCAGCGCCGGGGCAAGTAGTAACTTCCACAAACTCACCTGTTTCTTCGTCAACAACAATACCCGATAGCGCAGGCAACGTCAAGTCATAAGTGATAGCACCTTCTTCTTTGCTCTTAGCCATCTTAGCATTAGTGCCAAGGATCTGTGTAGGCGGGGTAGTAATCTGTTGGGCAAAATCATCCAGGTCCCATTTGTCATCCGGGTTGTCGCTCTTAATCAATGCTTTGACATTAGACGCATGGATAATAGGCTTAAACTTATCTTGCTTGGTTGTTGTGCCAGTCTTAATACGATCCATGTAACCATGCAAGTCTGCACGACTCCAAGGTGTTGTTGGGGCATCGACCTTTAATGCTTCTTCAAAACCGCTGTCTTGAATGTTAACTGGCTTAACTACAAAGCCGCCTAATTTTTGTTCTCTTAGTTCACTATATCTCATATTATATTATAGGAATGTGTCTGCTAAACGCTTACACATGCTTTCTATTTCCTTGTTGTCAGTAATACCAATGGTAAAGTTTTCGTCGTGATCGTGTTGTGTAGGATCTGTATATCCTGCATACACTTTTTTGATATTTGTTGTATTAATCAAGTCTGTGCAACTGCTACCAGCACGATCGTGCATTGGTTCGTTACATGGGCTTAGTGTTGTAACAATAATACAACCATCGGGAATTTCGTTGTACTGTGCTTTGTACTTATCAATGGCATTGCGCTCTGCGTGAATCCACTTGCCTTCTTCATTGCTGCTAGTAGATGCAACAATATTGTTATCTGGGTCAATGACTGCGGCTGCAACCATACCATAATAGTCTGGGTCGTCTTTTTGTCCTTGCACAACCATCTTACATAACTTCACCAGCACACGGTCTAGCTTTTCTGTATTGCGGATTTTGTAATCAGACTCTTGACTTTCTAAACTTAGTTCTCTATCTTGTTGTGTATGGTATGCTCGGCTTAATTTGTCAATGTAACCTAAGTTACGCAACACCTTAAACGCTAAGTTCTCAACAGAGAACTCGCCGCCTGTGTCTAACCCTGCGCGGCGCATATAGCGCAGTTTGGTTCTAATACGATTTAGATCTTCTGGATCATCTGCTGCACGGATAGCATGTTTAATCTGCACAATTAAGTCTTGTACTTTGTGATTAACTGCACCTGTTGCAATCTTAGGTTGCTTGTACTCAGGCAGACTTAACCAGCGATTGTCTTTTAAACTAAAAACACCTGCGCTAACAGGTGGTTCATTTACATCTTCAACATACAGTTCAGCTTCGTGACCGTAAACAGTAATGTCGTGTGCATCATTCCAAATTTGTTTCTTGGCACGATAGAACGCTTCTGCAATATCATCGCATTGCAAGTCTGCATATCGTGTAACAACATGAATGTCAAAGTCACTGTGACGGGTCCAGTTGTAGTTAGCAAGGGAACCAGTCAACACAATGTCTAGTACTTCAAAGTTGGGAATGTCTAAGTAACTAACAAAGACTTCAGCAATCTGCAATAGCTTCTCACGAACTTCGGGACGCATAGATTGTCCGTCCCATGCTGCTGGGCATAGTGTTTCGTTATAGGCTACATTGCCAGTTACAAAGTCTTTAGATCTCATAGTATTACTTATAATATTGGTTCATCACATTGCTGTTAAATCCAACATCAATGATAACAGGCTTCCCTTGATACATGCCCCAGTTTGCTTTTCTTGCAAAGTCGGCTAGTTCAACATCAAACGAGTTAGCTAGGTCTGCTAATACATTTGCGTATTCAGTCATGGTTTCGATATCTTGTTCGCTTTTACCGTTTTGCGTTAAACTATCAACAAATGTCTGTGCAGTAATACCTCTATATTTTCCTGCAATAGTATTAGCAAATCTAACCAATACATCCAATGAATCGCATTTCATTAAAGCACATAATTGCTTTTCTGTTGCTTTCGTGGCCATCTCAGTATGAATCCAATGCGGCTCACGATGTTGTTCGTCGTAATCAATTAGGGGAATTAGTATACCAAGTTGGCTAGCATAACCATCTTCTAGAATACTTGCTTCTACAGAGTTCTGTGCCAAACCTTTTGCGTTCTTTGCAATCTTAAGGACTGTTTGTCGTCCTTCGTATTCAATAATCATTGCAACACGACTAGAACCCGATCCAAGTTTCTTAGCACGTTCTAGTGCGTATGCTAAACGAGCCTTAAAGCTGGTGCCTTGCCCGAGTTGCGCCGGATCCCAGTTTGTGGGCAATGGCATTTCATCAAGGACTTCTTCCTCTAACGACTCAGCTAAAATCTCGTTTATTTTCATTACTCAGCGTTCTTTCCGCACTTAGCACGTTTGGCGTTTGTTAGTGCCCCGTAATCAACTTTCCACTCTGTGCCTGGCGTAATTTCTCTTGCGTTAGCAGGGAATTTAAACTGTACACCAGCTTGACTTTGAATGTTAGAAATCATTGTACGGAACTTGGTTAGGTCATTGCCTAAGTTAACGTATGGCTTGGTGTGAGGGAAACTCCAACCAGCAACTTCACCTGTGGCGTTGTTAATTACAATCTTGTAGTAACCATGAGGGACAATTACGCCGTTGCCGATAGTAGGATCACCAGCGCCATAGAATGCCCCAACGTAGATAGTGTAGCTCTGGTTTGTTTGTACTGCCCAGCCTCGTACTGATGTCTCCAACAATTTCCAAATTCCCCGATTTAAAGAGCCGTGTTGGGGGTACATGTTTGTCATTAAAAAACTTTCGTACTCCACTTGTTGCGACCAGCTCAAGTCGCCGTCTGGTGCTGCGTGTCCTTTGTCGTAGCCTGTGCCAGCATAGTCATCTGGACGTGCGCCTGTGCCACCTAGTGATTGGTCAGCAACGAAAGCATTGGTGCGTGGGAAGCAGCCTAATGCATTTGGCGGGGTTAGTGTGTATGCTACATACACTGGGATTTTAACTGGCGCATCATATGCAACTAGGTAGCCTTCTCGGCAAATTGCCTGTGCTGTGCGAGCTGTTTGTGCAAATCCATATGGACTATGGACTTGGCATTGTTGTACTGGTAATGGGGCACGTTGGTCCCATGCGGATGCGTTGAAAGACGCGGCCAGGATTGCCATACTTAGAAGAAAACGTTTCATACTTGACTCCTTAATTGAAAGTTTCAAGTATTTAGCTGTTTTGGGCTTCTATTAGATTTGCAGTATAGTCGTAGTTAACCATGTTGCTGTAGCTTTGCGCTCTGCGGCGCTCACTTAAATCAGCATTAGGAATCACACGTAGTACACGAGCTCCGTTACGAATGTGGAACTTAGCAACAGGATCCTTTTGGGCCTGCAAGAATTCCATAATAGCATCTAAGCTTGGTGGCTCTGGGAAATGTGCGCTCAAGTTGGGAATAGGACTCATAGTCACATAGTTCTTGATTTGAGGCATGTTTGCTTTGATCCACTGTGCGGCTTCGCGGATAAGTTTAGCACCTGTGTTTTGGATGCTAGTTGGCTTGTCTGTGCGGAATACGCTGTAGAAGATAGCATGACTAGCGTCAAGGCACACCTTACTATCCTTGTCAAGGATGTCATCGATATGGTCAGTTAGTCCGCTGATGTATGCTACACAAAGTACCGCAGTTGGTACGCCATTCTCTACCCAAAAGAAAATGTTTCTATCAAATCTACATCTTCGTTCAATGTTTCGCTGTTCAGTAAGAGCATGAACAGGGTCCTGTTGGACGTAGTTTAGGTATTCGGGGTTAAAGTTGGCAGAACGTAGATGAACAAGCATATTGAGACCTCAGGCAGTAATATGCGTATTTATTATCGATTGCAATTAATCGTTTATTTGTTCGTTCACTACAGGAATGTAAGCAGGAATAGTCTTCATGCCTTTGGCTCGAGCAGCCACAACACGATGGTTGCCGTCTAGGATCCAACCTCTATCATCAACTACAACTGGCTTGGTGTTAATGTCACGTGTGCCAATCATGTCAATGTGTTCCCAGTCTAGGTCAATTAGACGTTTGTATCTATCGTCTTGGTCGTACTTCTCGGGAGTGTTAAGTTTGTCTACAGGAACTAGTGCTAGTTTCCAAACTTTAAATTTTAAGATAGGATCATCTAGGTGATACTCGTTATGGATACCTTGTACATATTTTAGCACATCTCTGCTAGTATAGTACTTCTTAGCAGCTTCACGATCTAGCTCTGCTGTTTCGATGGGCTTTGCTTCTACGTGAATGTGCCCACGCAATGCCGCGCCTAGCTCACGTAATGCTTGTTCTGCACCATTGGGCTCGTATAGAATACCAATGCCTCCGCGGGCACGCCATAGCCGAATATTTGTTTCGTAATCGTCGATTAGAATGTTAGGAGTGCCATCACTTTGTCTAGCATACTTTTCTTTGTTGTGATCAAATAATATGCTAGTAGGTGGATGCTTCTTTAAGTGACGCTGTAGCCATTCAGCTTTCTCAGCTGAGCTTTGCTCAACACGACTCATTAGTGGGCTAGATAAGATGCTGTATTCGCCTACTGCTTTAAGTACACCCATAATAATTCTGCCGGCTTCGGGCAGTGGACGCAAGCGACTAAAGAAGCCTGGGTGCTTTGCAACTTGTTCTACTTTACCTACTTTGCGGGCTTTGCGCCAGTGACTTACACCGTGGTGTTTAGCAACTTGTCCGAACATGTCCGCAAGAACACCATCCATGTCAACATAAACAATAGGGGGATTCTTTTGCTCGACGCTTTCTAGTTCAAATAATTTCATCGTATATCCTATACGATATTTATTTGACTTTATCCGTACACTTCATCTAAAAATGGCACGGCCTTTTGCAGGAACATGCGATACACATTGCGATTGCGTGTAACTACTTCTTGGGTAATGGTTGACAAATCAGGAGGTGCTAACACCAGCTTTGTTTCGGTTTCGCCGTGCTCGCTTTTGAGTTGCATGCCGTGTTTAGTACACAAGTGTTTGATAGGTTGGTTCCATGATAAGCAATGCATGTACAGACTATTGTATCCGCGGTTGCGGCTAAAAACAATAGCTTCGCCCATCATGCGATCTGCAATACCGTTACCGCGGTGTTCTGCATCAACAATAACGCCAAACTCAACTTCGTCGTCGGTTACTTCTGCAATGTGGATAGTACCAATCCATTCGCCTTTGTACTCTGCTACCAAGAAGTTGTGATCTTGTGGATTTTCAACAATGCCCTTGACTAACTGTTCAATTTGATAGTCGCCCTGCGGCACACCAAAATAAGTGGTGCGTGTTTCTGCATCCATCTTCTTTAGCCAAGTGGCGTACTTTTGATATTCAACGGGTGCTAAAAAACGTGTGGTAATCATTGTGCAATAACCAAATAAATTATCATCAGCACAATACCCCAGGCGGCTACTTGCTCGCCTAGCTTAGTACCAACGGAATTGTCGTTTTTTTGACTGCTCATATCGATATTCTCCCCACTCTATAAAAAAGTCCCAAACTGCTTCTGCAAACTTCTTCATAGTGACCAAGCCTTTCGATGTGTATCGTATTCACGAATCCAGTGCTCTACTTCTGCTGTAGTAGTTGGGTGCTTACTTGCTACATAATATTCAACGCTGTTTTGGTATGAGCGTTCTTGGGCTAGACTTTTGATCCATCCAAATAGTGTTGTTAACATAGAAATCTCCTCAGTATTAACACTAGTATTTATGTTGCACCGCAACATAGTCTCATGGTTTCTACTGAGGAGATTGTAACAGATGTTACATTAACGTTTTTCTACAACCCGATCTGCTAGGCCCATTTCGACTGCTTCTTGTGCAGAAAGGAATGTGTCAAACTTCATAGTAGCAAACATTTCGTCGTATGTTTTGCCTGCTGTGTTGTGCTTGACGTACAACTGCGTTAGGCGCTCGTTCAAACGCTGGCTTTCTTCAAAACTGCGCTTTGCATCTTCAAATTGCAGTTCTTGAACGTGTACGCTACCACGTGTGCTAGGAGTGCCTGAGCTAACACGGTGAATCATTGTGCGTGATTCTGGTAGTACTAGTCGTTTGCCCGGGGCTCCTGCGTTGGCAAGGAAACTTCCCATAGAGCAGGCTTGGCCAAGTACAATGGTAGAAACATCAGGCTTAATGAACTGCATAGTATCATAGATTGCCAGGCCAGCAGTGACGAGGCCACCGGGTGAGTTGATGTAAAATAGGATATCGGCATTTGGATCTTCACTTTCTAAAAACAACATTTGAGCGATAATAAGACTAGCTGAGTGTTCGCTAACATCAGTGTCTAGCATAACGATACGATCTTTAAGCAAACGACTGTAGATGTCGTAAGCACGTTCGCCGTTGGAGGTCTTTTCTAGTACGGTAGGTACAAAATTGGGCATTGTTTTCCTTAGTTGAATGAAACTGATTTAACTGATTGATACTCAGCTAACACCTTTAAGTCTACGGGACTGACTAGATCTGCTAACGGCAAACTGCCGTTCGTGTAGCACCATTGCCAATCTCCGAAGAACTTTTGATGTTTCTGATAGTATGCTAGCATTATAGCATGTTTTCTATTTGCTTGTATCTGGTCTTGCCCAAAAAATCTTACCACAAAGTCTGCGCTATAATGGCGGAATGGTTGGAAAGCTTCTGGGGCAATATACTGGTCGTTGTCTTCGGCTAGGTCCTGAATGGTTTTGCCAATTTCCACATAGTTTAAAAATACTGTACCTGGTTGCCAGGTGTCGACAAAGTAAGAGTAGTCAGTGATGTCGAGTGTGCGATCTTTGGGTAACCCAAACCAAGTCACCACATGTCGGGGTTCTGCACCACGTCCTGCTGTTTCGCAACGATGTACCCAAATGTTTAGGTCTGCTAGCGCACGTCTAGCACCGGCTGGTGCAGTACTCCAGTAGTCCCCCGTTTGTTGATCTAGTAGCCCGTGGTGTACTTCGAAAATGTGGTGGAGGTAGTTGAGGGTGTCCTGATCGCGGATATCCCACAGCTTTCTATTGATAATACGCTTGTGGCTGTTAACTGTATCGATGCACTTGTTGATGCCTACTAGTGCGTTTAGAATCTGTTCGTCTTCCGTGCCAAACCCATAAAAACGTTTTGGGTCATCAATTGGGTAACTGGCTTGTGCTGTTTCGACTCGTTCAATCCAACGTTCAACCACAGGATTATCCCGTAGTGCAAATTCTAATGTTTTGGTGTCTGTGGAACTTTCGTACTCTATTAACAGGCTTTTATGCATCTAAGCATTATAGCAGTTTATTAGCACTTTGTAAAGTCTTGGTGCTTGAACCAGCGTTTCTGTCCGTGCCAGCTTTTTAAGTCTATTCCATATTCGGCCATCTTGCCGCGCCAAATAAAGAACGCCAAATGGTGGGTCATCCGGCGTTCTTTACCCTTACTCTCATAATATGGCCCTATAACGTCCCACTCGTATTGGTGTGCCATTTCGTGGGCCAATGTTGTTACCATCCACTGAACACAAAACCACTTGTCACTCAGCTTCATAGTACAGTATGTACCTCTATTAGTGAACTCATCATGTCCGGTGCATTCGCCCCAGAATCCCTTATACTGTCCGATTTGTATTGGAGGACGCTTTAGCTCATTTTCAAAGATATATTTGTTGAGCTTGTTATATGTGTATATAACGGTGTCTTCATCAGGACGGTATAACTTACGCTTTTGCTCAGTAATGCTGGGCAGTGGCGTCTGCATCATTGCACGTATTGGATTCGGTCTAGCCATAAAAATGCTCCTGACAATTGTATTTAACAACTGTTCAGGAGCGATTAACTTATGCTAGAATTATCGAACTGTAGCTTGCCCAATAACTGCCCCGGGCTTTTGTAAAGCAGCCTCACGTCGGGCACGGTACTCTGCGTTGTCTACATCCATTAGCTGGAGATTACCATTACCAACTACTGCGGGCTTTGGGGGGTCTACAACTACAGGAGCAACTTTGCTGGCGCTAGGGGCAAGGTTATTGTCTTGCTCGTATTCTCGACGATCTGCGCTGTCTAAACCTTCTTGCATTTCACGCATAGCGTTGCGTGAACCTGCGGCCATTGCACGGCGCTGTTTTACTTCTAACGATTCTGCTAGCAGTTTGTTAGCTTCGCCTAGCGGATAGCGCATTAGCACAAACACACGGAACTGTCGGCCCTCTTGTGTAATTTGACTATCAACTTTGTGATGCCCGGTAATGGTAGTACGAGTCAACTTACGGGCTAGCATCTCTGAGCTTTCTGCACCCGAGGTTGCTGAGTCTGCTTTAAAACTCTTTACCATTGCTTCAACATGGCTCTTCATTTGGAATGCCAATTTAGCATCAGCATCAAGTGTTGCCTTATGCACCGCCATGCTCAAGTCTGTGCTGGTCGCCTGACCTGCTGTGAAGATGCTTTGCTGAGTATTTTGTGGAGGCTGGATGAACCAGTCCGGAACTTTAACAACCGGCATTGCGGGCTGATTGCGTTCGTATTTGTTTTCGGCCTTAACAGGCTCATACGTTTGCTTGATTGCAGTTTGCGGATTGCTAGCGCAACCAACCAATGATGCCACTGCTACTAAAAGAAGAACTCGTTTCATACTAACCTCTCTGTTTAACATAACCAAAGTATACTACAAAAATCATTTTAGAACAAGTCTACAACTTGCCACTGTTCAGATCTTGTAGCGCACATGATACCACCAAAACTTACCAGTCTGCCCAAGTGTGGTTCTTGATGTGTGAACCACTTGCATTGAGTGCCTTTGTGACGGAATGGTTTTGGGTATCCATGATGCACACCTACTTCACTTTCCCGAACCAAATCACCGATGCGAACACGCTCGCGTAATTTGATCTGGGGGGCGTCAGTACACACCATACTAGATTCTGCATTAACCACAGGGTTATCAACAGGGACTAAGAACCTTGCCTGTGCAAGTTCGCGGGCATTAGAACAAGCTTGTTGATCTGTTTCCGCTACGCCTTCGCCTTCTGCGTCTGTCCACTCATTGTTGACTTGGATACGCATTTGGGCAATACACTTACGAAGCCCGTTGTAGGGCAACTTTGTTTCCTTTACGTCTGCGACACGCTGTATGTTGGGCGTACCTGATACAACGGTTGCAGAGCGTAAGTAACACTCAGCGGTCACGGATGTGGATACAACGAGCAGGACTGCCGCTGTTAGCGAGCGCATTCTGTTTCTATTGACCATATCTTGTGCCTTGCGAGTGCGTGAAACTTCTTGTTAATAGTGCGTGGGTCTTCACTCCAATCCACACCGTCCACTGTATAGTACTTGCGAGTTTGGATTTGTTGTTCCAAGAAACGCTTTTGCTCAACTGCACGTTTGCAGTCGATTCGGTACGCGGCCATTTCCCGATCAGTCATGGCTTTTACAGGTGGAGCAGGTGGCTGTGTTGAACAGCCCACTAGCACCAACGCGGCAATTAAACTGTAACAGTTTCCCACGACTTGTTTTTAGGTTGACGGTGGAAAGTGACCACCTCACGGATAGCCGCCTGGGCTTCCTTTTCCGACACTTCAGCATTGCGCTGAACATAGCGAACCGCATCGCGGGTGCCGAATTGGAGTTGGAAAACGGCTTGGTTAGCCATAGCTTCGGTGCGCTTATTCATCGTGATTTCCTTTGTTGCGATGTTTAGGGTTGCGTTTATACTCAAGAGGACTCTTGACTTGTTTTGGGCGGAACGGACTGTTTTCTGCGAACAGTACGAAGTGCGCCCGAGGATTTGGGTTTTGTTTTAGTTTTAATTTTATTTTTTCCATTTCCAAATTCTTTCTCTACATAGTAAGCCAACATCTTTTGATTGATGTAAGTTACTAAATCCAAATCTAAACTTTCTGCCATGAACCTGACTGGGCATCTGCCCCAGGTGTTATATTTAACAAAGTCTGCGTAATAACGTCGATGCTCTCTGTTATTAACATCAAACGCAACAATGGGACGACTGCGTAGATACAGTACACTCATTTACTTCACCAATGTGTATGGCTTGTCCCAAGTGCCGATGCTCAGGTGAGTGTAGAACGCGGTATGGAAGTAATCAGTCATTGCGTCTGACTCATCAAAGTAAACACGGCCGCCAGCACGTCCTGGAGCATTGTGCATGATCTCGTTGATCTTAGTCAACACCGCACGGTCTTCTTCGTCTTTCCAATGTTGTTCAATCCAGTAAGGATTAACTTGGGTATTGGTGTTGCCATCAAAACGGGCAGTACCTTGGAGGATGGTTACATCAACTGACAGACTACCGGAGCCTTTGCGTACTGCAAACTTCCAAGATGGGAAAGCTTGCTTGAGTTCAGTGCGGATTGCTTTGACATCGTCTGCGGAAATGTAAGCCATTGTGGACTCCGTTTTGTTTACAATACAATAATTATACTAAAGAATGCCTTTTTGGTCTGTCGCTTTTATGCAACAAAATCAAAAGCAAATTCAGCAGGGGTCTTGCTAACAATGATACCACCGCGGGTCAATTTGTTGAGCACGGTTTCAATTTTAGCGGCTTCTGCGGCTGTACAATTCACAAACAATGTACCGGCAGTGAACGAAGCTTTATGCTCGTCGTTGAGTACATTTGCAACACGATCCAACACAACTGTTTCAAAACCCATCTCGAACTCCTTTTTGCTTGCTATGTGTATATTATACAAAAGATCGCCTTTTCGGGCAAATCAATCAATTTGGATGTCTGCGATTTTTCCGTCCCGGAAAATGAAGTATAAATTAATACTTCCGTAGTACACCCAAATGCACTTGTTACCCGGCGTCATTGTGTACAGGGTAGACGGATGTTTTTCCTGCATGTACCGGTCCACCAGGATCATCTCAAACTCGTTCATCTGATCTGCGTGGTTTACTGTGGCGTTCTTCATTACTTGCAGTCTTTATTCTTTTCTTTATCGCAACCCTTTGTATTACTTCCGCCATGGCTTCCGCCCCAAAAGGGGAACCAACTAGAAGTAGTACTAGAGCTTTTGGATGTAGTACTTTCGTGTGAGCCGCCGGAACTAGTGCTTTTGCCTGCAGAACTTGAGCTAGCGCCTTTACCGCCTGACCCAGAACTTGCATGTCCACCTGAGCTAGCATGTCCGCCACCACCGCCATGTCCGCCGCCACCTCCCTTGGCTTCGGCGGCACCAGCAATGGCAAGAACGATACAGAGTGCAATAATTTGTTTCATGTGTGTATTATACAAAAGATCACCTTTTCCGCCAAAAAAAAGCCCCGCTAAATTGCAGGGCTATTTTTGTAAACCGAAGTATTACTTTTTAACTTGGAAAGCTTTTGTGAAAGTCTCAGTGGCTTTAGTGAAGTCAAACTTGCTTGCTTCTGTAGCCATCTTAACTGCTTCGCTTGTTAGCTGTGTAGCAGTATCAGTACCGGCCTTGATGGCCTTCTTTGTGTACTCACTTTGAGCGTCAACAAAACCATTTAGTGCCTTGGCAACGGCTTCGTTGTTTGCGAATACTGTGTTAACGAAAGATTTTTTTGCTGTTTGGACAGCGTCGATTGTTGTGTCTGTAATGAACATAATGTTTCTCCTAATTAGACGAAATACTTTATTGTAGGCCCGCCCTATGCAGCACCGTACAAAGTATTTAGTAATTATATGTTGCACTGCAACATAAATCAAGTGATTTCTCTAGTGAATGGTCACTAATTTTTTGGTAAGAAAAAAATCGTTTGGGTGACACACGTCGAGGTTAAATATTGTACTAACATTTTCAACTAGGAGATTTAAAATGGAAATTATCGTAGGATTGGTTGTCGTAATTGGCGCCATCGCTTATCTTGTAACACGTAAGAAAGACTTGGCCGAAGCAAACCAGGCTGCACCATACAAAGTGGAAACACCTGTGCCAGCAGCCGATGTTGCACCTCAACCAGTTATTGCTGTTGAAGGCGCAGGTGCTGTTGAAGTTCCTGCTGAAAAGCCAGCTAAAGCTAAGAAGGCTCCTGCAAAGAAGCCAGCAGCTAAACCAGCAGCTAAAAAGCCTGCCGCGCCTAAAAAGCCAGCAGCTAAGAAAGCACCAGCAAAGAAAAAACCTAGTGCTTAATAATGGATCGTGTTGATTTTGGAGTTGTCTACAACTCAGAAACTTGTAGATTTCACTTAAACAATTTCAAAGATCACGATTGCAAAGAGTGGGGCATGTACGGTGACCCCACTTTCTTTTTGAAATTTGTTCACCCTCGCAACATAGCAGTACTGCACTGGCCTTATCCTGCGGATCCTGAATTCGGACCAATGGTAGACGGTATCTACCCTGCTTGCGAAAAGATTTTTATCATGATCTCAGAAGTTCATCGTCCTGCCATTGAGTTCATGCAAACATACGACAGAGATAAAATCGTATACTATATCGCAGGATCGCTAGACGTACCGTTGCAACACGCTACTCTAGAACAATATCACGACTGGTTCCACACAACTAGATTCTTCTACAAAGAATACTTGCCAGAGCTGTTACACCGTATAGATTATACCAGTGTAAAGCCACATGCATTTGATATCCTACTAGGACGCAAAAAGCCACATAGAGATTTTGCGTACACATACGCAACACGTAACCTACGTGGGCGCGATTACTTTATGCGTTATTTCAACAATAACGAGCCTATCTTGTACGAAGACGAAGATCACTGGACATTTGAACAACGCGGTGTTGTGAGCGATGGTCCTAAGAAATGGACAGTGGACACCATACAGTACTACGGACATCGCATGAGCATGAGCCAAGTGTTGCCCGTGGAAGTGTATAACAACACTGCCTACACTCTAGTAGCAGAAACTAACTACGACAACTTCTTTACATTCTTCACTGAAAAGACTGCAAAGCCCATTATTGCTCGTAGATTGTTTATTATGATTGCAGGCGCCGGCTACTTAAAAGAGTTACGCAGAATGGGATTCAAAACTTTTGATAGCATTATCGACGAAAGTTATGACACTATCGAAAGCAATGTGGATCGCTGGGATGCCGCAATGCGTCAAGTAGAATGGCTGTGCCAGCAAGATCAAGCAGAGATACTTGAAAAGGTACGTCCCATCGTTGAACACAACTTTGAAGTTATGATGCAACAACGGGACTGGTACGGGGAGTTTAATCGAGATTTAGAATCCCGTGTTGCACAAGTTCTTCCGCAAACCGAAAGCTTGCCAGATTCTTAGCCTTGGATTCGCACATGATATCAAAGTCACGTGTGAATTTACCGGCCCACTTATTAACCTCCGTGTTCCAGTAGTAATCACTATGGGCACGGAGTTGTGCTTTCTTGTGTCCTGCTACAAGCAACGCTGAGTGGGAGGGCAACGTGGCCGGGCAGTGTCCTGTGAGGACGTCTTCTCGGGAAACGGAATAATGAAGAGTAGGGCGAACACCGCGCCAACTATCAATAACTTGTTTAACACTATCGCTATCAGCATCAATGTATTCGCCTTCTCGGATCCAATGATGATGTATATCGAGCACAGTAGGTACAAGGTCACGTAAGGATAAACAATCCAAGAGTCCATGTGTGTATTCCTCATTCTCTAATGTTAGTGTGTTGCGGGCTTCGGGGCTAAGACGATGGTATACATCTCGGATGCCTTGCGGGCCGCGTCGGCCGGAAATGTGTACATTAATCTTAAAGTCCTGGAATGTTTGTCCATAACCCATGTAACGTGCAATGTCAACGTGGTATTCGAATTCGTCTATACTGCGGCCAACAATATCGTCGTTGTCGCTTGCCAAAACGCAAAACTGACCAGGATGCATACTGAGCCGCACATCACGGGCGCGAGCCAACCGGCCCACATCTGCAAGATGTGTACTGACATACTGTTTAACATCCGGTTGCTGACAAAAGTAACTAAAGCTAGGTTCAGTATACATAGGCAACATATCGCTACCAAGGCGTACCATACGTAGATGTGCATCAAGTTCTCCTACTCGTTCAACGAGTTTACGGGTTGCTTCAATATTGTGCATCACAATGGACCACATGCGATCTTCGGCTTCGTTGATCTTCTGACGCTTGAGCCAAGAGACAGTTGTACCTTTGTAGTTCAACTCGGGTACGCTGTCAAGGCCTTTGGGCGTAAGTTGGGAAAATTTGCAGGCAAAGCCAATACGTGGTGTAGTCATACCCGTATTATATGCTAAGTTTATTTTAGTGTCAAGCTACCCATCCCTGCCCACTTACTGCGTGGTACCAGGGGTAAAATGGGCCAGGAATGCTCATTTGCCATTGCCCTATCCAATCGTGGTAAGCATTACCCGAACTGGAATGGTGTTGATATAATGGTATAACATTGTAACCATTTACTGTAAATTCGGTAATTTCTATTGCACTAGAACCTTCAACATACTTGTCGATAACACTAACCAATTCCAATTTATCTAGTAATTCAATTTGGAAATGGTTTACTCCCTCGTAACAACGCACACCATTAAAATCTACTCGCCCAGATATATACCCGTGGATTTGTACTGTTACAGTAATATCCAATTTAGGATTAATATCCAGCGTGTCGGAGAAAGTCTTTATATTCGGGTGCATAATCTAAAATGCTGTTATTGCGTATGCTTTCAAAGCTCTTTAGGAATTCCACTAATTGTGTCCGCAATTCATTTACATTATCTGGTACTGTGTAGCCCTTAAGGAATTCCAAGTACTCAATTACGGTGTCTGCTGTTACTTGATCTATATAAACAGGATTGCGTATGTTTGCAACATTGTGCTTCACTAGGTGGTGTTTATTAACTAAACGTTCTAGTTTTGCAATGGTTTCTTGTCGAATTGACTCGGGCATAACCTCCATACGCAAACACTCGGGCTTGTGCAAAATATTACAAGCTTCTGCTGTGATTCGTTTTTCAATCATATATTCAAACAATTGATCTAGCTCACTAACACTAAACACATTTGGAGTAATACGTAGTGTTAGATATAGTCCAGGGAACTGTTCACGTAGAGCAACGAAACGATCAATGTTGGTTAATATAGTATCAATGTTTGACGGATAACGAATGTAATCATTTAATGCAGTAACTGACTCGATGCTAATACCCAAATGGAATTGTTCAAACTGCGGAATTAGTTTTTCTAATCGATCTGTGTAGATAGTTCCGTTTGTGGTTGTACCCACAATAACTGTTTTGCTTTGTCCTGTGGCAACTAGATGTTCGCAAATTTTATAGAAGGCATCGTTGTATAATGTTTCGCCGCCGAGCAAATGAATATACTTGAGATCTTTAATGCGCCCCAAGTCTTGTAAAAAAGAATCTAGTAGCTCAGGATTTGCAGACCAAGATTGATATGCTTGCGGCGCCTCAAACAATTTAGACACTCGATGTAGCTTGGTGTAGTCTTGTACCAGTTTACTACTGGCACGTGGTTCACACATGATACAGGCGCTGTTGCATAAGTTACCTAAGTCAATTTGTAAATCAGTTGGATGTCGGGCCGCAAATCCACTTAGGGTTTTGCTGTATGTGAACTGATCGTAGTGTGGACTAGACTTGAAACTGTTTAAGAAATCATCAGTGCGAATTGCACTCTTTAGTAATTGCTTTTGTCTGCCTGATAGCTTGCCAAATTGTTCTTGATAGTAGCAGGTATTGCATTCCTGAGGAGACTCGCCATTTAAAAACGACATCCGGAAGTCTCGCATTTGGTCACTGTTATAGTATGTTAATATGCTAACACGTTCAATGTTGTCAGTGTGCTTTACATCCTTTAGCCATCGGCACTTTTCAAAGTTACCGTCGTAGGATAAGCGGAGGTGGAACCAGGGACTGGAACAAAATGATTTTTCTAGCATTACTCAATGATGCCGAAGTTTGCCCAACGTGCGCCGCCTAGTGATACCCAACCTAGTGGGCCACCTAAACTAGGATTGGCGTTAAAGACTACTGTTGCTTTTGGTGCATCGTAGTTAGGAGGAGTGTCTGCACTGCTCATGCTCATGTTGCCTAAGTTTATCTTAGACATGGTAACAGAACCATCCCCATTTAGTATTGCATTAGTTTTGCTGTTGGTACCCAGCACAATCAGTTGGTCTCTGTTTGAGCCAATGAACGCAACACCTTGTTGCCGCTTGCCGATATTAATGTCAATTTCGTCGTCCCATAAACTCAATGCGGCATTGGGTTCTAGAGTGTTAATACCAACTCGGCGTGCAGTGGTATACAAGGTATTGTGGATTAGTGTTTCTCCGCTTACTTGCAATTCTTTAAGCACACCTAGCTCTTGCAAGTTACTAGCAACAATGGCAGAGCCTAGTCTGCGATCCTTAACGATTTCTTGTCCGTTAAGTGTTACACGGGTTAGGTCAATACCGTCCCGTTGAATCTGTTCAAATACAAGACGGCCAAAGTCCGCAAAGAACTCATCGTTTAGCTCAGCTTTAACTTGCTCCTTGGCAGAATTAACAATAGTAATGAAGCCGGGGCTAGTTTGTTCTACTGTGCCATTTAAATGTATATCGCCTTCGAACTTGGCTGTGTTCTTGATTGTAATTTCGTTTGCTAGTAAATGGTTTTCAACAACTGTGTGACTGTCTAATACCGTAACTTGAATTTTACTGCTTTTATCATCAATGCCGGTACTAGCGAAACCATGTATGATACCACCTTGTACATTGTCCCCGCTAATGGGTTGTGTAAACTTAATAGCAGAGCTGTCAATGCTAGACGCTGGGAATTCAAAGTCTGTTAGTTTGTTTTCTAAGATGCTAGTTAGCGTGGCAACAATAGCAGAGTTAAAGTCAATGTTCTTAACATGATTTTGAATTGCTTCGTTAACTAACTTATTGGCGGTACCTGTGATATTGCCAATGATTGCTTGTGTTGCGGCTGTTAGCTGTTTGTCAATAGCAGCCAGGTTAGGCTGGTATTGTGCGGCTGCAATCTTAGCTTCGCCTTGTGCAAGTACATCAACTCTAGCCGCAATGTCAATGTCGCGAATCTTAGACTCGATTGTGGCTTGTAGGTCTGCATTAACTCGAGCAGATACTTGGTCTAAGATCTGCTTGCTGAGTGCGCCTACTAAACTGTCTAAAGGGTTATTGTCCATCAAATGTTATTGAAATTACATGCTCGTAATTCTTCTTAACTAGGCTCTTGTACATCAAGTTCTTGTGTACCAAGAAGTTGTTTGCGCCTGCGTCTAAGCTGAATTTCGCTAGCTGTTTGAAATACATGGTTCTACGGTCAAACGGACCATAGTTGTTGAGTGCATTAGTAGTTTGGTCGATTTCAAATACCGAAGTCTTCCAAATCGATCTATCCTTCAAGTCCCAATCATGTGACTCTAAGTATGTTTTCTTATCTGCCCCATTGCGTACCAAAACTGGCTGACTGTATTCACGGTCCTTGTAGTCTTGGTTCTTATAGTCCTTTAGTGTACTTATTACAAAGTCACGGGCTAGACTACAAAACAATCCAATTTGATCTTGTTGTTGCTGGTCAGTGTGTGCAAAAGTAAAATACTCATCTAGCGCAACAACAACGTCAAAGCTTTTCTTATACTTTGGTAAGTCTGCATAATCTAAGTATGTAAACTTTACACCATTGCTGTTTAGGAAGTTGCGAGCTTCTTGGCTGATTTCGGTAACGGTAATATTTTTAGCTGTGGCACCCAAGATTGCAGGATTGAATCCCACAAACAATACAGACTCGGGAGCCAAGTTGTAAAACTCGTAAACCCCAGAGATAATTCCGTATTTCTTATTAATCACATCTTGTGCGTGGGCATTGAACTTAAATGCTGATAGGATAGAATCTGTGTAACTGTCAAAATTTGTCATAGTCAATTATTTAGCAGTACGGACCAAATCTAATGTTACACAATGAAACCCACCGCCCAGTGTGCGGCTGTGGCGAAGTTCAAGCGGGATAACAGTAAAGTTCCATTTCTCGAGAGTCCTAATTAAGTCGGGTTGGTTCTTGTCGCAGATAACTGTTTGGGTATCAATCACCAGCATGTTAAGTGCAATCCATTTGCTTGCATACGGATACTCGTGGAACCCTTGTGGGACAACATCATCAACATAAATCTTGTTCCAGTCTTCGAATACTTTGGGACAATTTTTTTCATTAACACGACTGCCATTGAGCAATACTAGGCCTTCGCGTAGCGGAACAATAGTTGAGTCAATATGTACGCCAGAGTAGAAGTTACATATCTCAATCTTTACCCCCGGGAATTGTCTACACAACCACTCATAGGCAGCGCGGTTTCCTGAAGCGGATTCTAAGTATAACATACTGTCGCCTAGTCTGCAAACGTTAGCGGCATCAAAAACCAACCCTTCACTGCGAGGCATGTGCATGATACGGCCAGCATCTTCAAGCACGTCGATGTAACATTGGTATTCCATGTCACGGCAAGGATACATCATTGCAGGGTCAACAATGTCGTGTCCATATACCAAGAATCGATCACGTGGGCAGTAGTTATACATGCCATCGTGGACTTGAAAGTTTAACGTGTCCGGACGAATTACTTCAATGCCCTTTTTAACTAGTACTTCGCAAAGGTTGTGAAGATCTTCGTTGGCTTCGTCAATGATCCATTGGGGTACCGGTCCACTCGGGGCAGGTGATTCTTTCCACAAACTAGCAGCAGCCTCAGCTCTGTAAACTTTGTCTAGTACTGGCCAGTTTGCGTGTGTAGCGTCACCCACTACAACTTTTTTAAGTGAGTCCCACTCATTGTAACTTGATATCATACATGTCCTGTTATTTGAAGTGTATATCTCGGGGTTGTTCCCAAGTTAGCCGCCATATGCGGTGTGTCGTATTCCCATTCTACTGTGCTACCAGCTTGCCATCCTGTGTAAGCTCGGCCGTCATATTCTGCGTAGTGTCCGCTTTGCCAGTTCTCTAAGAATACCACAGCACGTCTAATAGACGTTTCACGGCCTTGTAGGTTAAAGATATCGATATATTTTTTATATAAGTCGCTGTGGTTAGGCAATACAGTACCCGGCATCATTCTATAGTAGCTGGTGCCAATGTCTTTCCAACCAAACTCCTCAAACGCTTTAACAAACGCATGATTCCAACTTGGTTGCTTGCTACGCATGTCGCACATGTCGCCTGTG
>JACCDQ010397844.1_pt1 | contig 28574 bp, 19 predicted proteins | sample 7446031 | NCBI WGS metagenome assembly JACCDQ01 (sample SAMN15323442, study PRJNA562643) | freshwater metagenome | isolation source: river surface water | place: USA:Blue River Watershed | collected 2017-08-17 | reverse complement strand
GCTGTTCAGGAATGCAGTGAACTTCCTGGCAGCGGGCGACAACCTGATCGGGCTGAAGCCGCGCACCTATGACCTGCCGCTGGTGATCATGACGAATACGCAGATGAAAGGCACCTTCGTGCTGTCGATCATCCTGATTCCATTGCTGATGGCCGCGCTCGGCGTCGCCGTCTGGTGGAGGAGGAAGTGATGCGCGGACGTAAATTGTGGCTGATCTGGGGCGTGCTGATTGTACTGGCCGTCGTCATCTGGCGCGGCGAGGTTCGCCGCAGCAATGAGATCTCGGCGATGTCAGTGCGCGAAACCAAACGCCTGCTGCCGGCGCCGATCGAGGAGATCGGCGTCGTCGAAGTGATGGTCAAGGGCACCATGCATCGTTTCGAGCGTGCGTCGAATGGCAAGTGGTTCTACCACGGCATTCATGACGCCAGCCAGCCGGGACACGAGCACAGCATCGATGCGACGCAGTCGGAGGCGATCGCCAACGCGTTCACCGGCTTCGGCCGCATGCAACGCGAGCAGCAGGTACCGCTGAAAGGCGGCGATGATGAATACGGCGTATCGCGGCCGGATATCTTCATCATCGTCTACCGTTCGGCCAACGCAGAGCCGCTGGCACGCTATGCAGCCGGCAACGTGACACCGGATGGCTACAGCCGTTATCTGCTGCCGGTAGGCGCCGCCGAGATCGTGACCGTACCCGAGTTTCACATCACGAACCTGCTGAACCTGATCGACGCCATGAAGGCCAAGGCACCGGCAGCCGCTGCGGCCGATCCTGCGGCAGCGCCGGCCAGTACTGCTGCAGCCATGACGGCGCGTTGATCCGATGCGGCGGCATCCGTTGTTGACACTGGCGCTCGCGTTCGCAGCGGCTCTGCTGCCGGGCGCAACGCACGCGCATTCGGGCGACGCCACCGGATTCGCCAGCCTGTCGGTGCGCGACGCCACGGTCAGCTATGCGTACACGCCGGCCGGCAAATCCAGCGCCGATCCGGCCGCCCTGCCCGCGCTGCTGCGCGAGCGAATCATCGTCGAAGCCGACGGCCAGCGCTGCATTCCGCAACCGGGGGACAGTCTGTCGCTGCGCTTCGACTGCAGCCAGCCGGTCGCGCACCTGACGGTCCGCGATCAGTTGCCGGCGGTGCTGGGCGAATCCCATCATGTGATCGCGCTGCTGACCTGGGACGGCGGCAGCCTGTCGCATGCGTTTTCGGCCGCGCAGCCGACGCTGGAAGCGAACCTGAAACACGCGGCCGCGCCGAACGGCGCCGGCAGTTTCTTCCTGCTCGGCGTCGAACACATCGCGACCGGCTATGACCATCTGCTGTTCGTGCTGGCGCTGGTGCTGTGCGGCGGCAGCCTGCTGCAACTGCTGAAGATCGTCACCGCGTTCACGCTCGCGCACAGCGTCACGTTGGGCGCGGCTGCTTTCGATCTGGTGAGCTTGCCGTCCGTGCTGGTCGAGGCGGTGATTGCGCTGTCGATCGCCTACGTCGCGTTCGAGAACCTCGCGCCGCGTTTTGCGGTTTCGCGCCGCTGGACCATCAGCTTTGCGTTCGGGCTGGTACACGGATTCGGGTTTTCATCCGTGCTGAAAGAGATCGGCCTGCCGAAAAACAGCGAATTGCTGGCGCTGCTGAATTTCAACCTGGGTGTCGAGGCCGGCCAGATGGTTGCCGTGTCTGTCGTGGTGCCGCTGCTGATCTGGGTGCGACGGCAGCGCTGCGGATTGCGCGCGATTCAGGCGACGTCAGCGGCGGTGCTGGTGACCGGCCTGGCGCTGTTTGTCGAGCGGGTGATTTGAGATCATGCCGAATGATTCTCTGACAGCGATCTTCTGAGCCGCCTGTCGGGACGGCAAAACGGCAGATCCCGGCGCAAGCCGGGATCCATTGCGCATCAGCTTAAAGCTTTGCTTACCTGCTGCCGACCTTCACTGCGCCAGCAACTCCGGCACCTTGTCGTAACCGGCAATCCCCCAAAGCGTCTCAAACGCGCGCTTCATCTCCGCAGCCGACGCCGCGCCGCCAAACGCAGCCAGTCGCATCGCCTTGTCTTCCAGCTCGGGACGCGTCAGCGTATTGCCCGGATCGCCCTTGGGTTCGTCCACGCGCGCATGCAGCACCCGGCCGTCGCGCGTGTGCACGGTGACCTTGCCGATCCAGCGCGCCGGATAAGCGCCGTCGACTTCCTCGTCCAGCACCATCTTCACGCGCACGCGGAAATCGGCCACATCGGGGTCGCGATAGCGCTGCTCGAATTCCGTCACGCCGGCCGCGCCTTCGATCGCGATCAGGCCGAGCACGGTACCCATGGAGAATTTGCCCTGATGGACCGTCTGCGGATCCACCACCGGACCCAGCACGTCAATGGCGCCCTGATGCACATGCGTGATGACTTCGACGACATCTTCCGATTTCAGCGCATGCTCCTTCATGGCCTTCTGCAGCGCGTCCGCGGCCGGATGCGTATGGCGGCAGCTGGCGTGGAATTTGAACGAGGTCTCGATCGTCGCCCAGCGCTCGCCCAGGCGATCCGTCAGCGCCGCCGGATCCGCGTGATCCGACATGCCCGCGCCCATGCCCTGCCTGCCTTCGAGGATCTGCTTCGCGCCGGTGAAGCCCTTCTCCGCCAGCAGCGCGGCTAGCAGGCCGTCGGAAGCGGCCTTCGCGGTGTGCAGCTGCTTCGAGTCCGCCGCGTCGCGCAGGAACTCCCACAGACCCGCGGCCTGCGTGCCGGCCGAGCCGATCGCGTCGAGCATCTTGCGTGCATCCAGGCCGATCAGCCGGCCCACGGCAACGGCTGAGGCGACAGTGCCGACGGTGCCCGTGGTGTGAAAAATCTTGTAGTGCGAACGACCGAGGAATTCGCCGATGCGGATCCCGGCTTCATAGCCCGCCACCGATGCCGTCAGCAGCTCTTTGCCGGACAAGCCGCGGTCCTGAGCGATCGCCAGCACCGCCGGAAAAATCACGGTGGCCGGGTGGAACACCGAGCCGTTGTGCACATCGTCCTGCTCCGCATAGTGCGACGATGCGCCGTTCACCATCGCTGCAAACAGCGGCGAGGTCTTGCGGCGCGAGATCAGCACTTCGGCGCCGCCGCTCTGCGGGCCCTGCTCGCGTGCGAGCGCTTCGATCGCCTGCACCGGCCGACCGACCTTGCCGGCCAGCGCCGAGCCGAACCAGTCGAGCAGCAGGTCTTCGGTACGGCGCAGCACCGGCTCGGGAATGTCCTCGTAGCGCAGATTCGCCGCGAAGGCGGCGAGCTGTGCGCCGGGAGCTATCGTATCTTTCATCACGGCCTCCATTAGCCAGGGTTCGCTTCAGAACGACCGCGGCATGCCCAGCACATGCTCGGCGACATAAGACAGAATCAGGTTGGTCGAGATCGGCGCCACCTGGTACAGGCGCGTCTCGCGGAATTTGCGCTCGACGTCATACTCGGACGCGAAGCCGAAGCCGCCGTGATACTGCAAGCAGGCATTGGCCGCTTCCCATGAAGCGTCGGCCGCCAGCATCTTCGCCATGTTCGCCTCGGCGCCACAGGGCAGGCCGGCATCGAACAGCTCGCAGGCCTTGTAACGCATCAGGCTGGCGGCCTCGATGTTCACGTAGGCTTTCGCGATCGGTAACTGCACGCCCTGGTTCTGGCCGATTGGGCGGCCGAACACCACGCGCTCATTCACGTACTTCGTGACCTTGTCGATGAACCAGTAACCGTCGCCGATGCATTCGGCCGCAATCAGCGCGCGCTCCGCATTCAGGCCGTCAAGGATGTACTTGAAGCCCTTGCCTTCCTCGCCGATCAGGTTCTCGGCCGGGATCTCCAGGTTCTCGAAGAACAGCTCGTTGGTCTCGTGATTCACCATATTGCGAATCGGCCGGACCTCGAGACCTTTGCCGATCGCTTCGCGCAGGTCGACGATAAAGATCGACATGCCCTCGGATTTCTTCTTCACTTCCGCCAGCGGCGTGGTGCGCGCCAGCAGGATCATCAGGTCGGAATGCTGGATACGCGAGATCCAGACCTTCTGGCCGTTGACCACATAGCGGTCGCCCTGCTTCACGGCGGTCGTCTTGATCTTGGTGGTGTCCGTGCCAGTGGTCGGCTCGGTCACGCCCATCGACTGCAGCCGCAGTTCGCCGCGCGCAATCTTCGGCAGGTAAAACGATTTCTGCTCGGCCGAGCCATGCCGCAGCAGCGTGCCCATGTTGTACATCTGTCCGTGGCAGGCGCCCGAGTTGCCGCCGGCGCGGTTGATCTCTTCCATGATCACCGACGCCTCGACCAGGCCGAGACCGGAACCGCCGTATTCCTGCGGTATCAGCGCCGCCAGCCAGCCGGCTTCGGTCAGCGCGTTGACGAAAGCTTCCGGATAGCCGCGCTCGTCATCCACCTGCCGGAAATAGTCGGCAGGGAATTGCGCGCACAAAGCGCGCACGGCATCACGGATGTCCTGATGGGCATCGGTTCGATTCATTTGGGTAATCCAATGACGGAGATGGCCGCCACGAGCGGCGCCATCGGTGGTTTGCGGATGGTGAGGCGAGTTTGAAGGAATGCCCGGACACGGGCAATTCGCGAGTTTTTAGGCTCGTGTTGAAGGGGGGTTAACCCTGACTGCAGAGTAAATTCAGGAAATTACGGCCCGCTGCGGGGCCGGACTCACGCAAGGACCGGCGCGACGTCAGGCGGCCACGCGGTGGTCGGCAGTCAGCAGTTCGACCAGCTCGCGTGCAAACAGCGGCAGTGCCTGCAGGTTGCGCACACACACCTGCAGTTTGCGCACGGCCCACTCGTCGGCGATCTCGACACAATGAATGTTCATGCTTTGCGCATGGCGCGCCGCTGACGAATACGGCACCACGCCGATGCCGACGTTGGCCTCGACCATCCGGCACGCCGCCTCGAAATTACCGACCTGGATGCGGATCTTGATCTGCCGGTTCAGCTCATTCGCCGCCTGTGCAAGGAAGGCGTGAATCGCGCTCGCTTCGACCATGCCGACAAAGTCGTAGGCGAGCGCTTCGCTGAATTCGATCTGCTTGCGCGAAGCCAGCGGATGCGACTCCGACGTCACCAGCACCAGCCGGTCCTCGCGGAACGGCAGCACTTCCAGGCCCTCGGTGCGCACATTGCCGGCCACGATGCCGACATCGACCTTGCCTTCGCTGACGGCGCGCACGATGTCATTCGACATGCGCTCTTTCAGCTCGATATTGACGTCCGGGTGACTGGCGAGGAAAGACGGCAGCAGCGCCGGCAGGAACTCGGCCATCGCGGTGGTATTCGCGAAGATGCGCACATGCCCGCGCGAACCTTTCACATACTCGGAAAGGTCGCCGCGCAGGTCGGCCAGCTGTTGCAGCACCAGCCGTGCATGGTGCATGAACGCCTGCCCCGGCGGGGTCAGCGTCACGCCCTGGCTGGTGCGATACAGCAGCTTCACACCCAGCCCCTCTTCGAGGTTTTTGATGCGAATGGACGCCGCCGGCAGCGACATATGCGACCTCTCCGCACCGCGGGTAAGGCTGTTCGCCTCCGCGATGTTTACGAAAAGCTTGATGTCGGGGAGGTCGAAATGTGCTGCCATGCTAGTGCCACCTGTCTCTTGTTTCTTTATCCGAAAATCGGGAATTTGGCGAAGTCACCATACAGCAGCGATTTGCTGTCCTGGTGTCCCAGCCAGTCCTCGATCAGGGTCGCGTAGACGCGCCTGAAATCGGTCGTAAAGCGAAGGTTACCACCTTCGTCGAGGTCAGTAAGCGATGGTGCATCGCCATAATGTCCGCCGGCGACCTGTTTGCCGATTACGTACATGTGGTTCGCGGTACCGTGGTCGGTGCCGAGGCTGGTGTTTTCAGCGGCACGGCGGCCGAACTCGGAGAACACCAGAATCGTCACGTCATCGGCGCGGCCGATGCGCTCCATGTCTTTCATGAAGCCGGCAATGCCGTCCGACACATACGACAGCAGGCGACCGTGCTGTTCGTTCTGCTGCACATGCGTATCGAAAGCATTGTGACGATACGACACGTAGAACAGGCGCGACGGCAGGCCGGCGTTGATCATCGCGGCGACTTTCGGCAGATCGACCGGAATGATGCCGTAGTCGATCGGCGTACGGTAGTTGTCCCAGGCAGCGCGCACCAGCTGCGATGCTTCGCGGGCGCTCTTGGCGACCTCATCAAGGAATTTGCGCGACGCATTCGAGCCGCTGGCCGCCGCCGGATTGTCGAGCAGCGCGCGGCTCTGCAGCAGCCCCTTGCGCGAGAAGCGATCCGGATTGTCGAACACCACCGGCACATGACGTGCGGCGCGCACCGCGAGCGACTGACGCTCGTCGATATTGACGAGGAAGTTCGGCGTCATGCGCGGATCGATCGCATCGGCGACACGCCCGACCCAGCCGTAAGGTTCGCCACCGTTCGGCACGCCGGTATGCCAGTAGGCCGCCGACGTGAAATGCGAGAACGACGGCTGCTCGTAGCCGCAGCCGTGCACGATCGCCATGCGACCATCCTTGTACAGCTGTTCGAAGCCGGACATGCTCGGGTTGAAACCGTACATGTCGTCGATCTTGCGCACCTTTTCACCGCGAATGCCGATGCGCGGACGCAGGCTGTAATAGGCGTCGTCGGCGTAAGGCACCAGCGTGTTCAGGCCATCATTGGCGCCGGTCAGTTCGACGATGACGAGAATGCGCTTGCTGTCGGCACCCTCGGCGGCTTGCGCTTGCGCGGACGCCAGCGGCAGTCCGGCGCTCAGGCCGGCGGCACCGAGTGCCTTGAGCAGGTCGCGGCGACCCTGATTGATGTGTGCGTGGTCCATGTTCATCCCAACTGGTAAGCCGGCAGAGAAAGGATCACGTGCAGCAGATTGCGCAGTGCATCCTCCATGTAGCTGTCGGCGCGTTTCAGGTCGGCGGTGCCGAGGTCAGCCTCGAGCAGTGCCGCAAGTTTGGTTCGGGTGGCGCTGTCGATCGGCATCGCCAGGAAGCGTCCCAGCAAATGGTCGACCGCCTGCTGTGCGCTCACGCAACCGGCATCGCGCACCAGTTTCGATACGTCGAGCTGCGCGGTGGCGCGCGGAATCGGCCGGACCTTCTCGATCGCCTTGCGCCACGCGTGATAGCTGGCCAGACGGGTGTTGAAGTCTTCGTCGCGGTCGTTTTGCATCGACATCGACGTCACGTCCTTGCCATCCGGCTTGGTGGCCGTGGTGACGTCCTTGCCCATGGACAGCTTGTCGGCGACCGGCAGGATGCCGTAACGGTCATCGGGAACGCGGTCGTTGGCAACGAAATCGATCGGCGGGAACACCGTGTCGTACACGAAGTTTCCACGTACCAGCAACAGCCCCGGCGTGATCCAGCTCTTGCCGCTGGCCCAGCCGGCGACGTTCGGCGGGAACAGCAGCTTCTGGCCCATCGAATCGGTCAGGTCATTGAAGTCGGGGATGCCTGGGATCTCGGTCAGGCCCATCTTGCGATAAGTCGACACCACCAGTTCGACCGGCGGCTTGATGCGGCTGCCCACCGAGGCTTCGCTGTAAAAGTCGCGCGACAGGAACAGCGTCTCGAGGAAAGGGGCGATCTCATAGCGATTGTCGCGCAGCAGCTTGCCGAGCTTGACGCGCATCTCCGGCGACACCTCTTCGCGCACGAAATAGCGATACAGCTTGGAGGCGATGTATTCGGCCGTCACCGGCTGCGCCAGGATGATGTCGATCACCTGCACGCCGTCGAAATTGCCGCTGATGCCGAGCACGGTCTTCGATCCGTTGTCATGCTTGTCCGGATTCACGACGAACTTCAGTCCGTCGAAATTCCAGCCGGTGAAGGCGCGTGCAGCTTCACGAATGTCTTCTTCGCTGTAGTTGCCGACGCCCATGGTGAACAGCTCCATGATCTCGCGCGCGAAGTTTTCGTTTGGCGCGCCCTTCACGTTCACGGCAGCGTCCAGATAAGCGAGCATGGCCGGGTCTTGCGCCACGGCGATCAGCAGGTCGCGGAAGTTGCCGGTCGCCTTGTCGCGCAGCAGCTGGTTCTGGATCAGCATCTTGCGATAGTCACGCACCTTCTCGTCGCTGGTGGCGAAGTGGCCATGCCAGAACAGCGTCATTTTTTCTTCCAGCGGACGCTTGGTGACCAGCATGCGATTCGCCCACCAGTAGGCGATGCGCTGCGATTCCAGCTTGGTGGCGCGCAGCCAGTACAGGAAGCGATCGGCAACCTGCTGCAGCTTGCGATTGCCTTCGGGCTTGGATTTCACGCCCAGCGCCTCGCCCGTCTCTTTCGCCTGATCGGTCGCCGCCGGACGCGACGGCACGAACGGATCCAGGCCCGGATCGAACGCCCCGGACTCCTGGAAGGCCGGCAGCGGATTGTTGACCATCTTGTAACGCACCAGCGTCTGCACGGCGTCACGCGGCGACATCGACGCGAGCTGCGTGACTTCGGTCGGCGAGCCGCCGAAGCCGGCGCGTTCAAGCAGATGCGCCGCGCGAGCACGGCTCCACTGTGCAGCCGGCAAAGGGTCGAGGCTGTCGGTCCAGGTGGCCGGTGCAGCGTGCGCGGCCGCGGCCGTACCGGCAATCAGCAAGCCAATAAGTAGTTTTTTCAGGGGTCTCATGATTCTTTCTCCCGCAACCCGCATCGCAGGATTTGTGAAGCCGGCGAGCGGCCTGTTTAATGTTGCCCGTTTGAGAACGCCTGCCTTGCGGTAGCGCTCGCTGAGGGGCTTGTTAAATTTTTTGGAATCGCAGTCTAGGATGCAGATGGTATCTTCGCAATACGGCAATTCATGAATACTGCTCGAACGTGAGCGAAAAAATAAATAAAAAGCAGCTTCTGGGGGCACTTATCGCTGCGCTGCCAACACTGGCATTCGGCGCATCCGGCAAGTTCTACGGCATCCTCGACGAAGGCCTCGTCGGCGGATTCGATCAGCACGTCCCTGCATCGGACCACGACCTTCGTCACAACTGGGGCAAAGGCAACGGCGCGGACTTCCGCACGAATTTTACCTCTCGCTTCGGCTATGAATCGTACGAACGCATCTCGAGCGATCTTGAAATCGAAGCGCGGCTCGAAAGCACGATCGACCCGAACGCAAAATTCTCTTTCGACCGCCATATGTACCTTGGCCTGAACACGCCGTACGGCACGCTGCGGATAGGACGCACGCGCGACCTGATCAACGGCATCGCCAGCCGCATGGATCCTTTCGTCAATGACGGGCTGGTGCAAGACAAAATATTGATCGCGCAGCATGCCAGCATAGGCTTGTATCGCATTCAGCGCTCGTTCACCTATATCTCGCCGAGTGTCGGCGGGTTCCAGTTCAGCGCGCAGTACGGCATGCGCAAGAGCGAGCTCGACAGCAGCGCGCTGAAGCTGCTGATTACCTATGACACAGGCAACTGGGGCTGGCATGCCGGCATCGACCAGCCGTCGCGCGAGCACTATCTGGATGGCAGCAATGCCGTCGTCTATCACTACGGTCCGAACGCGCGCAATATCGTCTTCGGTGCGTTGCGCGATTTCGGCGTCGCCAAATTGTCCACCGAAGTTCTTTACTCCACCCGCGACATGGCGGGCAGCGGGGTCGATCCGGCGCTGCCGCAACCGAACGCGAGTCCGTGGGGTGCCATCGCCACCCTGCGCGTGCCGGTCACGGCGGGCGAGCTCAAGTTCGTGCTGGTCGAGAGCGAGCAGGTGTTCAACAAGGCCGGCACCTGGCAGCCCATACGCGAGGTCGGCTTCGGCTATGAGCATTTCCTGTCGAAGGACACGATCCTCTACCTGCAGCTCGGCCATGAGCAGCGGTCCAGTGCAGGCCACTGGCACACGGGACTCTGGAAGCGCTTCTGATCTCGCTTCTGATGCCGCTTCTGAGGCGTGAATGAATGCGTTGCGCATGCAAAGCATGCGAATTCACGGCACAATTCGGAAAAAACAATCATCGTCCCGGAGACATCCCATGAAGATTTCCAGAACTGCGCGCCGCGGCATCATCGCTACCCTGATGGTCGTCGCCGGTGCGTCCGCGGTCGGCCTGGTCACGGCCGAAGACACCGAGCGCACCCTGCTCGACCGCGCGCTTGGCGTATTCAAGCCACTGCCCGATACGGCCCATGTTGACGACTATCCGCACTCCGGCGCGCGCGTCGAACTCGGCCGCAAGCTGTTCTTCGAGACCCGCGTCTCGGGCGACGGACGCACCAGCTGCGCCACCTGCCATAACCCGGCGCACTATGGCACCGATGCGCTGCCGCGCTCGGTCGGCGTGTACGGCAAGACGCTGCCGCGCAATGCGCACACCATATTCAATACCCCGTTGCTGGTCGCGCAGCACTATGGCGGCAATCGGGTCTCGGTCGAAGAACAGGCCATGAAAGCGCTGGTGAGCCCGTTCGCCTATGACAACAAGACCTTTGAAGAAGCGGCCGAGAAGCTGCGTACGCTGGGCTACCAAAAGCTGTTCGACGACGCTTTCCCGAATGAGAAAGATGCGGTTTCGGCCGAACACTGGGGCGTGGCAATCGGCGCCTACGAGCGCACGCTGCTGACGCCGGCGCCATTCGATCGCTACCTGAAAGGCGATACGCGCGCCATCAGCGCCGAGGCCAAGGTCGGGCTGGACAAGTTCATCAGCTATGGCTGCGCCGGCTGCCACAGCGGCTCTACGGTCGGCGGCAACATGTTCCAGAAATTCGGCCTGACCGAGGATTACTGGAAGGCGACCGGCAGCGTGGAAATTGCGGAATTCAAAGGCCACGACAAGGGCAAATTCCATGACACCGGCAAGGAAGCCGACCAGTGGATCTTCAAGGTGCCGCAGCTACGCAACGTCGCGATGACGCCGCCCTACTTCCACGACGGCTCGGTGGCGACGCTCGGCGATGCGGTGCGCATCATGGCGCGGCTGCAGCTGGGTCGGCAATTGTCGGATGACGACGTGAACCACATCGTCGCCTTCCTCGAGACACTGACCGGCGATGTCCCGGCCAACTTCGCGCAGGTGCCGCAGCTGCCTGTCGCTGCGTTCAAGGCAAAGTAATTTCCCGGGTTCACGGTGCGGCGCGCATCTGCGGCGCCGTACCGTCGATCCTGCGGCCAGCAAGCTGTTCGGGTCGCTGTCCCGCCAGCTCCACGCCAGCTTTCTCCCTGCCCCTATTTACCGTTACCCGCGGCGGGCCGCACCGGCTTCAAAGTCAGATTACAGACATCCGCCCCGTCGGCCGGCATGCGCTCGCCAAACAGTTTTTTCAGCGGCACCCAGACGATCGACGTCGCCAGTCGCAGCACGGTCTGCGCGACGTCGCCGGGATTCGCGCCAACCTTGAATTCATTGAAAGTGCCGCCGACCTCGATCGGTGTCGCCAGGCTCAGGAACTGCGCGGTCTTGGCCTGCGGCTGCAAGCGCAGGCGCAGGCTCTCTGCGGCGAAATCGACCGACGCGCTGCCGGTCACGCGCATGCGGCTGGTATCGATCAACAGCTGCTTCTGACGCAGCTTGCCGTCGTTCAGCGCAAAGCGACCGACCGCGCAATTGACCACCGACTCATTCTTCGGGTCCAGCGTCGGCAACAGCGCGACGAACAGGTTCACCGCCCACAGATCGAAAATGCCGGAACGCAGCTGGCGCGGCCAGACCGCGAAATCGATGCTGCCGCTGCCATGCGCCAGCAAGTGCGACAGCTGCGGTGCACGCGAATTGACGTCCATGTAAAAACTGAAGCGTCCGTCCAGGTCGCTGTCGGGCCGGATGCGGCGGCTGATGACGCCATAGTCGAAATTGTCGATATCCACCTTCAGCGCAGCCAGCACGTCGCGCTCGCGCGGCTCGTAGGAAAGCCGCCAGTCGGCGCGGCCGCCCGGCATGCTCAGCTGCACCGGGCCGATCTCGGCGCGGCCGTCGGCCAGCCGCGCCTGCAGTCGTCCCTGCCCGAGCACATCGGCGCCCGACTTCACCTGCTCGACGTTGACGGACAACGTAGCGTCGGCCTGCGACAGATTTTCCCGCGACAGCAGCGCCTGCGCCTTGTCGCTGGCGTCGGCGGCCTTGCGGCGCAGGGCTTGCGGATCGCTCTTCGCCGCCGGCTGCGCCTCGGCCGCAGCGCCTTTGTCGCCCAGCGCGGACCAGCCTTCGGTACGGAAGTCATCCAGCTGCACCAGCGGCGCCGACAGCGTGACATCCACCTTCGGCCGGCCCTGTGACGTGTCCACCGTGCCGCGACCGTGCAGCTGGCTGCTGCCGACCAGCAGTCGCAGGTCATCGACGGCATAGCCGCTCGCGCTCATCCGGAAACGTCCGACCGCCGACCACGGCCCCCAGTGCGGCAACGATACCCGCACCAGCTTGTCCAGCGTATCGAGGCGGGGTCCGCGCACGTCGAGCGCGAGATCGGCATCGCGCGCCTCGATGTCGCGATCGACGCTGCCCGACAATTGCAGCTGTGTCTGCGCCGCATCGACATTCAGTTCGAACGGCACCCGCCGCGTCGGGTCGGCCAGATCTTTCAGGGTTGCGCTGCGCAGACGCACTTCCACCGGCAGCTGGTCGATCGCGCCGGACAGTCGCAGCGCAAGCTGTTCGCCAGGGCGAGCGGACAGGCTGCCATTCGACAGCGCCACCTGAAGCTGCGATTTCGTGTTCGGATCACGCAGCACCAGGCGGCCGCCGCTGACCTCGGCGGACACCAGCGCATTCGCCATCAGCGACGCCAGTCGCGACGAACGGCTGTCGATGTACAGATTCAGCCGCTCGACACCGGCCTCGAGGTCATTGGCCAGCTTCAGCTGATGCAGCACACGGCCAATGTCGACCGGTGCGGCAGACAGCCAGAACTGCGCATGCGGTTCGGCCTGCCTCAGGTCGAGCGCAACAGCACCTTCGTAGCGGGTGCCGGCGATGTCAGCGAAAAACGGCGAGCTTTGCATGTGGCCGTCGCGCACGCGCCCGTCGAAACCCATCGCGCCGAGCTCGATCTGGGTGCCGCGAATGTCATGCGCACGCACGCGCACGTCGGCATCCTGCAGCACCAGGCGCGCCGGTAACAACGGAATGTCCAGGCTGGCGCGTTGCCCGGGACGGGGCGGTGCCGGCTGTGGCAGCAAGCCGTCCAGCTGAGCGATATTGACGCTGGCGATCTCCAGCGACGCATTGAGACGCTGCCGCCTTTCGACAGTCGCCTGATTGACGTCGGAGTACAGGCTGCTGTCGCCCACCTGGAACACCAGGTTCGACAGCGACCAGCGCTCGGCCGTGCCACGGACGCGGCCAGCGACGGCAATCGGCAGCGTCGAGCGCGGATTCAGCCCGAGCCAGCTGGCGACGTCGCCGGCGCGCTCGGCGCCGAGGCTGAACATCAGGTCGGCGCTCTGATCGACGCCATTCAGCGTGCCCGACACGCGCGCGGCAATGCGGCCGGTCTGCACCGTCAGCGCGACCGGCGAGCCGCCTTTGGCCATCATCGCCATCAGCGAGTCGCCGGACAGCTTGGCCTCCAGCGGCTTGCCAAGCAGGCTACCCTTGAGTTCTCCTGACAGCGCCTGCGTGCCGCCGACGCTGAACTGCATGCGATCCAGCGTGAAATCGACCGGTCGCGCCGCGCCCGTGTCTGCGCCTGTCCCGGCCTTGCGCTCGCGGTTGCCATAGCTTAAGCGGCTCTGCGTCACCCGCAGGGTGGTCGACAGCGAGCGCATCAGCGCATCGCCGCGCGCACCGCTGGCCGTGACGTCGAGCTGCAGCGTGCCGAGCCTGCCTTCAATGCCCGGAACACCGGCAAGGAAGCGCGCCAGCCCGCCGATCGGGGACTGTGCCGCGCCAAACCGCAGCGCAACCGACTGTCGACCGGCGTCGATCTCCAGGCTGCCCTTCATCGGTACCTGCTCAACCACGGCCTCAAGCGGAATCCCAAGCCGGCCGTTCTCCAGCCGGACTTGCAGCGAAGCGCCGCGGATGTCGCCCGGCAGACCGAGCCACTGGCCGACACCGAGCTGCAAGTCGGCATCGATCGCGTGCAGCGGCTGCAGATCGACGCTGGACTGTGACAGGCTGCGATACAGCGCGGCGAGATCGGCCGGCTCGTCATCCTCCTTTTGACCGAGGAAGGGACGCAAGTCCAGCGTCTGAACGCCGAGTGCGCCCGACAGCTTCGGGCGTGCGCTGCGCATATCGAATTCAACCCAGCCGGCCATCACCGACTTGCCGAGCGAGCCCGACAAACCGTTGATGCGGACCATGCCGGGACCGATCACGACCTTGCCCGACAATCCGGCGGCGCCGGCATTCGGCAGCGGCACGCCGATCACCTTGCCGAACTGTGCGAGGTCGGGTGCGCCGAGGCCGAAAGTGACTTCGCTGTTCTGCCCGCCGATCCGTCCTTGCGCGACCAGCCGTCCGCCGGCAAATTCCAGTTGCAGCATCAGCGGCCACGCCGGTTGCCCGCTCAGCAGCGCGCGCAGTTCGCCGCCGTCGATCGCCACGGTATAGGGCATGGTGCGCTCGACCTTGCCGGTTGCGCGCAGCTTTACGCCGGCACCGATCGGTAGGGCCGCATCGAGGCGGTCGAGATGAAATTCATGCGGCGGCGCGCTGCCGCCACGATAGATGACGGTGATGTTGTCGAGGTCGACGTCGCGAATGTCGATGCCGGCAGCATCGGCCGCCTTCAGGCCGCCATCGGAAGCCGCAGCGGCGGGCGGCGAAGGCGGCCGCGCGAAAGTCCAGTTGCCCGCGCCGTCGTCACGCTGCAGGAGTTCAAGCCTGACATCGCGTGCCGACAGGCGGTCGGCGCGCAGTTGTCGCCGCAGCAAAGGCAGCAGGTCCAGCTTCAGCTCTGCCGCGCCGATACGCAGGAAATCCCCGGAACCGAATCCTTCTGGCTGCGCGATGCGCAGCGCGCCGATCTGCAATTGCGGCCGCAGTCCGATGCGCAGGCGCAGTTCGCCGTCGATGCGTACCGGACGTCCGGTCTGTTGCGACAGCAACCGGGTGACGGCGTCGCGCTGCGACCCCAGGTCGATCGGAATACCGAACCATGCGGCGCCAACAATCAGGGCAAGCAGCGCGAGCAGCGACAGCGCAAACGCCCTCAGCAGGCGACGCCAGGAAATGGCCGGCAAAGAAGAAGAGGTAGCCATGCAGTGAGGATAACTGACGGCGGGACGGTCTGTGAAACCGTCGGGAGCGCGCAGATAAAAACCAGCCTCCCCGAGGGGAGACTGGAAAACCCAACGCGAGAGAAAAAATCGCTTTGTTGCCAACTTCCGGCCGGCCGGAGAACCGGCCGGAAGCCTTGGCTGACGACGTCAGCCGGACTGCACTGCCGATTAGTTCTTCGGCAGCTTGAACACCATCAGCGCGCCGCCTTGCGGAACGATGGTATTGGTGCCCTTCACGTGGTCGATCGCGGAGGCCAGACGCTGTGCGTCAACACCCCAGCCAGCTTGCACGGCGATGTACTGCTCGCCGTCGACTTCATACGAGCTCGGCACACCGATCACGCCCGAAGGAGCTGCGTACTCCCACAGGATCTTGCCGGTCTTGGCGTCCATCGCGCGGAACTTACGGTCAGGCAGACCGCCCGAGAACACCAGGTTGCCGCCAGTGACGAAGGTCGGGGTCCAGATCTGGTCCGCGAACTTGGTCGACCATGCCAGCTTGCCGGTCTTCGGATCCCATGCCTGGATCTCGCCGATCGAGTTCTTCGCACCCGGGCCAAGGCGGACGTTGGTCAGAACGCCTTCGAGCGGGAAGCCGATGAACAGGTCACCCGCCTTGTACGTGGTCGTCTCGCCCTTCGGCAGTTCCGAGCACATATTGTCGTTGGCCATCGTGTAGATCAGGCCGGTCTTCGGGCTGTACGATTCCGGCAGCCAGTCCTTGCCACCCCACAGCGACGGGCAGAAGCCTGCGCCCTGTTTCATCGACGGCTTGTGCGTCATGTCGACGTCCGGACGACCCGTCTTCGGATCCAGCGACTTGAAGACGTTGTTGCCAACGTACGGCCAGCCCTTGGCGAACTTCAGCGCGCCGGTGTTGGTGCGCTCGAGCACCCACATGTAGCCGTTACGGCCGGCACGGACAGCTGCCGGGGTCTTCTTGCCGTTGATTTCGGTGTCGATCAGCAGCGGCGGGGTGACTTCATCCCAGTCCCACGAATCGTTCTGAGCGTACTGGTGGTAGCCCTTGATTTCGCCGGTGTCGACATCCAGTGCCAGCGTCGAGCTTGCAAACAGGTTGTCGCCCTGACGCAGGTCAGGCGTCCACGGACCCGGGTTGCCGGTGCCCCAGTAAGCGGTGTTGGTCTTCGGATCGTAAGTACCCGTGACCCAGACCGAGCCGCCGCCGGTCTTGTACGAACCGTTGTTCGGCCAGGTGTCGCCACCCTGCTCGGTCGGTCCAGGAATCGTGTGACGACGCCATGCGATCTTGCCGGTTTCGGCATCGACGCCAGCGACGAAGCCGCGGATGCCGTATTCGCCACCCGACACGCCAACCATGATCTTGCCCTTCGCAGCCAGCGGCGCGAGGGTCATGTAGTAGCCGGTCTTCCAGTTTTCGATCTGGGTCGTCCACAGGACTTTGCCGGTCTTGGCATCGAGAGCAACCAGGTTGCAATCGGTGGTCGCGACGTAGACTTTGTCGCCGTACAGTGCCACACCGCGGTTGGTCGGGTGCAGCTGGAACAGTTCAGACGGGATCTCTTTCTTGTAGCGCCAGATTTCCTGACCGTTCTTCGCGTTCAGTGCGATCACCTGGTTCTGCGGCGTGGTGATGAACATGAAGCCGTCGTTGACGATCGGAGGCGACTGGTGGCCTTCGTTCACGCCGGTCGAGTACGACCAGGCCATCTGCAGCTTGCTGACGTTCTTTTCGTTGATCTTGTCCAGCGCGCTGTAACCCCAGCTGCCGTAGTTGCCGCGCCAGCTCAGCCAGTTGCGTGCTTCCGGGCTCTGCAGACGCGAGTCGGTCACAGGTTTATAAGCCGGAACGCCTTTGCCCGCTGCGGGGCCCTCTGCCATCACCGACGCTGCCGGCAGCAGTGCCAGTGCGAATGCGAGGTGCTTCATGCGAAATGTCATTCTGATTCTCCTCCATCGTTGAATTTGGCTACTTGCGTAGCTCCCCTTTTCGCGAACGGGATCACCGTCCGCGAATCCTGCTCCGGTCGTCGTCAGACGCCCGGCTTGTTCGAAAAGCCGCCCGCGATCGTCAGCAGGCCGTCTTTTTCAACCAGCGGCACATACACCAGCGGCTTGGCCGCCGGGCCCTTGGCCACGGTGCCGTCGGCCGGATTGAATTTCGAGAAATGGCAGAAGCACATCAGCACCTTTTCGGCGCTGACGAATTCGGTCACGTCGCAACCCTGATGGGTGCAGACGGCGGAATAGGCGACCACGCCATTCACGGCACGTGCCTTGATCTCGTCCGTCATCGTGGCCGGATCCAGACGCACCAGCAGCAGCTTGTTCAGGCGCGAGCCATCCTTCGGCTTCTTCTCTTTCAGGTCATACGGGAACACCAGCACCGGCTTGCTGCCGACCTTGATGTCATCAGCCTTCAGCGGCGCCGTCGACTCGCCCTTGGCCGGGACCAGCAGATCGCCCTTGGCCGGTCCTTCGACGTTCTCGTCGGCGTGCGCTACGCCGGCCGACATCGCGCAGCAGCCCGCCGCCGCGCCAGTCGCCTTCAGCAGCAAGCGACGCTGCAGGTCCACGGAATTCATTTCTTTTACTTCCTTGTTCATTTCAACCTCTTGAGCTTTCAAATCTTTAAATCAAAACGTGCTTCTGTTCTTCAGAAGGAAGACGGGCCTGATCCTCTTTGCTAATGTTGTCGAGGACAGTCACGGCCGAAAAATTAATGTGATGTCGCGCGAGGCGCTCGGCTTCTGCCGCATTCCCATCGATCACGGCCTGCATGATCGCTTCATGCTGCGTCCAGATCTCGACCGGTGCGAGGCCGATCATCAGGACCGCGCCCATGACGCAGCGCAGGTAACTCCAGTGCGATGCCGCTGTCTCGGCAATCATCGGATTGCCGGAGAGTTCATACAGGAAGTGGTGAAAGGCCATGTCGGCGGAGACCAGCTCGGAGATCGATTTTTTCTTGACCGCCTGCCAGCCACGCTCCATATAACCGGGACCTTCAGCCGCCGCACGTGCGCTCGCCCGCTCGGCGGCCCGGCCGCAGGCCAGCGCATCGAGGCTGGCACGGATCTCGTAAAGGTTGCGGACTTTTGCCTGGTCAAAAGGGGCGACCATCAGGCCGCGCCCGGGCGCGCTGGTCAGCACACCTTCATTCCGCAATAACAGCAGGGCCTGCTGGACCGGCTGGCGCGAGACGCCCAGCGACTCGGCAATCTCTTCCTGGATCAGCCGGGCGTCGGCACCATAGGTACCGGCCTCGATCCGCGAAAGAATCGCCTCGTACACCTGATCGACCAGAGTCAGCTGTGGCCGCGAAATTTGCATTGTCTCCCTGACTGCGGATCATCTGATCCGGCTTGTCCCGTTATTTTTGAATTCTGAATTCAGAATTCGAATTTTGATTTTTGAACGAGAGTAGTGATCACTGGACATCGTGTCAATGCACGTGATTTCGGGAATTCGGAAGCCTCCCTTGCCAAATCAAAAATTCAGGCGCTGTCGGCGAGCTGGTGGCTAGGCATGCCATGCCACCCAATTCATGTCCGGTTACGCGCAAAAGCCCTGAAGACACGGGATGCCGGGCCGGCGTCGGGCCGACCTCCTGCCGTCGACCGGTCCGGAAAATGTCATCCCGATGCGGATCGGGATTCAGCGACTTTAATATTTTTCTTTCATCACAAATTTTTTTCATCCTGACCAGCCACGCGCCCTTCCCTCCCGGTTCTTTGATGCCGATCATATAAATTTTCGAAGCGATTCCATAAAGTAATATCGGCAAACTTAATATCGGAGATCGTATGCTTCGCCCCGGATCGCTCTACGCCTGCCTGTCCAAGCTGACGCTTGCCGGCGCTGCCGTCGCCGCCCTGATGTCGACTGCCGTCGCGACCGCCGATGGAGCAGCGCCGGCGGTCGAGCCCAACGCCGTCTACATGCAACCGGTCGAAGACCTGTCGGCCGACCAGCTGCGCCAGTTCCGTGCCGGCGAGACCATGTTCCGTACCGTCTGGCTGACCTTCCCGGCCATGCCGGTGCAAAACAACTGGCAATACATGCGTCCCCGCGGCGGCTATGCATGGGGCCTCGGCCCCACCTTCATCGCCAACTCCTGCATGGCCTGCCACGTGCAGGCCGGTCGCGGCAAGACCACCGACCGGCCGAACAGCACCGTCTTCCAGCAGCTGCTGCGGGTCTCCTTACCCGGTGAGAACCCGCACGGCGGGCCACTGTCTCATCCGCACTATGGCGGGCAATTGCAGGTCTTTGATGTGATCTCTGCCGATCGCCAGCAAGTGCGACAAGGTGAAGCGGATGTGTTTATCGACTGGCAGCCCGAACTGGCTTCCCTGCCCGACGGCGCACAGATCGAATTGCGCCGCCCGAAGGTGCGGGTCGAAAGCCTGTCCTACGGGCCGCTGGGCGATCAGGTGATGACTTCGCTGCGCAATGCGCCGTCGATTTTCGGGCTGGGCTATCTGGAGTCCGTCAGCGAAGAAGACATTCTTCAGATCGCCGCCGCGCAAAAGGCGGTCGGCCTGAACGGTCGGCCGAATTATGTGCGCGACGATGTGCAGGACAAAAAATCACTCGGCCGTTTCGGCTGGAAAGCGAACCAGCCCAGCGTGCGCCAGCAGGTGGCTGGCGCCTTCCTGCATGACATGGGCATTACCTCATCGCTCTATCCGAAACAAAATTGTCCGGCGGTCCAGGTTTACTGCAAGGCAGCACCGCCCGGCGACACCCCCGAACTGTTCGCCGACGAATTCGACGATCTCACTTTCTGGGCACTCGCACTGGAGGCGCCGTCGCGCCGGGATCCTGAACGTGCGGAAATTCAGAACGGGGAAAAGCTGTTCGGGCAAGCCGGCTGCGCACATTGCCATGTGCCAAAGTTGAAAACCGCCGCCAAGACCTCGTTCCCGGCACTCGCTGAGCGCGAGTTCTATCCGTACACCGATTTGCTGGTGCATGACATGGGAGACGGCCTTGCCGACGGCCGGCCCGACTACAAAGCCGGCCCGCGCGACTGGCGCACGGCACCGCTGTGGGGCATTGGCTTGTCAAAACAGGTCAATGGCAGCACCAACCTGTTGCATGACGGTCGCGCTCGCGACGTGACCGAAGCCATCCTTTGGCATGGCGGCGAGGCAAAGGCGGCACGCGAGGCGTTCGCCGGCTTCAGTCGCGCGGACCGCGATGCGCTGGTGGCCTTTGTGAATTCGCTTTGACGATCCCGGACCCGCGCGAGCCATGCCCGCATGCCTGGCACGGAGCGTGCGATTATTGGCACTATCCTTAAGTTTTCAATCGATTATCAGCGTTAGAATGTCAGCAATTTGTCAGGTTTAATTTTTTCAGCTAGCACGTGCCACCTGCTTCCCTCATGTCCCGCCAGCTGAACAAGCTCAGCATCGCCACGGTCCGCGTTATCGGCGCGGCGGCGGCGATCGCCGCCATCTGGACGATGGTCTTCGTGAATATTCAGAATGACCGGCGGCTCGTGTACGACCAGGCACTGGAGCGGGCGCATGGTTATGCCGAAGGCTTCGCCGAGAACCTGCAAAAGGCCATCCTGCAGATCGATCAGATGTCGCTGACTCTGACGCAACTGCATGAAGCGGGCGTGGCACCCGATACGATTCAAAAGATTTATCAGGGCGTGCTGAGCGACTTGCCGCTGCATCCGCTCTTCCTTGACCAGAACGGCATCGCGCGCCACCGCCGCACCGGCTCACCGGAAATCATCGATTTGTCGAACGCGGAATTTTTCCGTTTTCATCGCGATTCGCCGTCGCGCGAATTACGCATCAACCCGCGCGAGGTGGGCGTTGCGGCCTTTGCCTGCCAGCCAATCGTGCGTCTGACCCGTCGCGTGAACATGGCCGACGGCAGTTTCGGCGGCGTGGTCGCGATCACGATGCTGCCGCGCTACATGAATGCCTTCAGCGACGATTCCAGCCTGAACGTGCACGACTTCGCGTCGGTCTGGTTCGCCAGCGGACCGATGCTGACCAACCGCACCCTGGGCTGGGGCGACCGCATCTTCCAGCACTACCGCAAAGCGCCCGTCCTGCCCGGCGAGTCCGGCGCGCGCATCGAGGATGCCGAGCTGTTTCTGGATAACGGTCGGCACTTCATCGGCTGGAGCCGGCTGAAAGCTTATCCGCTGATTGCGCTGGTCGCCTTTACCGATGCCAATGTCTCCGCACCGCTGGCAGGTGCCGAAAGACTGAACTACGCGGGGGGTGCGCTGGCGACCCTGCTGGTGCTGCTGTTTGCAATCACCAGCACGCGCAGCGCGACACGACGGGAACGGGTACGGCAGAGGATCGAACAGGCACAGGCACGCTACCGACATGCGGTCGACAGCGTGCGCGACGCGATCTTTGTCTTCAGCCCCTGCCCGCCCAGCGTCGGCACCGGCGAGTTTTGCGTCGAGGACTGCAATGCACAGGCAGCGCGCATGGTACGCATGACGCGCGACGCCACGGTCGGGCACACACTGGGTGAGCTGTTTCCCGAACGCGAGTCGCAGCGGTTGCGCGAGCTGTTGCGCGAGGCCGTGCGCGACGGTGACGCGCAGAACGAGATCACCGCCGAGCGCGATGGCCATCCGGCCTGCTATTTCAATCGTGCCGTGCGGATTGACAGCAGCATTGCGCTGACACTGCGCGATGTGACTGAACTGAAGGCTCGTGAGCAGCAGGTGCATGCGATGGCGCTGTCCGATCCGCTGACCATGCTGCACAACCGGATGTGGCTGGAGGAGTATCTGCCGACCGCCATCCAGCTGGCTCATGCCGAATCACGCATGCTCGCGCTGGTGATTCTCGATTTCGACAATTTCAAGCTGGTCAATGACGCGCTTGGCCACAAATTCGGCGATGAACTGCTGGTCGCGGTCGCCGTGGCGCTTCGGCACTCGCTGGATTCGAACGGTCACGTAGCCCGCGTCGGCGGCGACAGCTTTGCGGTGCTGTTCGATCGCCTCGAGAGCATTGCTGAAATCGACTCTCTGGTCGCCGGCATACGCGCGGCGCTGCTCAATTCCCCCTGGCCGGAAAAGACTTCCGAACAGGTCCGCAAGGTGTCGATTGGCATTGCCGTCTATCCGAACGATACCGAAGATGCGATGGAATTGATGAAGGCGGCCGAAATTGCCGTCCATGCCGCCGGCCAGGGCGCCGGCGGCCTGACCCGGTATTACGAGCGCTCGATGCTGGAGCATCGCGAACTGCGGCTGTGGCTCGATGGCGCGCTGCCGCTGGCGCTGCAGAACGGCGAGATGATGCTGTTCTACCAGCCGCGCCTGTCCGCGCTGACCGGGCAATTGCGCAGCTTCGAGGCCCTGCTGCGCTGGCAACATCCGGAGCGCGGCATGCTGTCGCCGGCCAAATTCATCCCGGTGGCCGAAGAGAGCGGGCAAATCATCCCGTTGGGCGCCTGGGTCATCGCCGAAGCCTGCGCACAGCTGGCGCGCTGGCGCGCCGACGGCCACCGGCTGGTGCCTGTGTCAGTCAACGTGTCTGCGCAACAGCTGAAGGATGCCAGCTGCCGCGAACTGATCGCCGACCGCCTGCAGCAGCACCGGCTGTCGCCGTCGCTGCTGACGATCGAGCTGACCGAATCGACCATGGTCGGCGAAGATCCGGTGATGCTGGCCGAACTGAAAGCGCTGCGCGCGATGGGCATTGAGCTGCATATCGACGATTTCGGCACCGGCTATTCGTCGCTGTCACAGCTGCAGAAGGTCGAGATCGACGCGCTGAAAGTCGACCAGTCCTTCGTGCGCGCGCTCAGCCTGCTTGGCTCCGGACGCCAGCTTTGCGAAGCCGTGATCAGCATCGGCAAGTCGCTTGGCGCCACCGTGGTGGCCGAAGGCGTGGAGACGGCCGAACAATTCGCGCAGCTGCGCGCGATGGGCTGTGACGAGATTCAGGGTTATCTGGTGTCACCCGCCATTCCCGCGGCACAGGCGGCGAAAATGCTGGACCATCCGCAACTGATCGAGATGATGCCGCGGATCAGCGAGCGCGCCGCCTGAGCCTCGCGGCAAAGACCGCCAAGCTCAGGAAATTTCAGCTAACCCGCCGGTAGCCACCTTGAACGCCAGCGGGCGAGAACACGATTTGCCACAGCTGATTGTCGCGCGCGCGGAAGGTGCCGGCACAGCACAGCAGGTAATAGCGCCACATCCGGTAAAAACGCGGACTGTAGTTGTGCTGCAGCTCCGGCCAGGCGGCCTCGAAGCGCGCATACCAGGCCATCAGGGTGCGGTCGTAATCGGCGCCAAAATTGTGCCAATCCTCGACAATGAAGTCGTGCTCGCTGGCGGCCGCAATCTCCTGCACCGACGGCAGTGATCCGTTCGGGAAAATATATTTGTCGATCCACGGATCAATCATCCCGCCGCTGAGGTTCTTGCCTATCGTATGCAGCAGGAACAACCCGTCCTCTGTCAGCGAGCGCCGCGCAACCGCAAAATAGTCGCGGTAATTCTTGTGCCCGACGTGCTCGAACATGCCAACCGACGCGACCCGATCAAAACGCTCGCTGCCGGACAGGTTGAACAAGCGGTAATCCGTCAGCTCGAAACGCACCGGCAATCCCGCCGCCTTTTCCGCGCCCCACTTCGCCTGCTCTTTCGATACCGTCACGCCGACGCAATCGACGCCGTAGTGCGAGGCAGCGAAACGCATCAGGCTGCCCCAGCCACAACCGATGTCGAGCAAGCGCATGCCGGGCTGCAGCCCAAGCTTGCGGCAGATCAGGTCGAGCTTGCCTTCCTGCGCCTGTTCGAGCGTATCGGCGCCGGCCCAGTAGCCACAGCTGTAGGCCATGGTGGGATCGAGCATGTGCTCATACAAGTCGTTGCCGAGATCGTAGTGCTCGCGCCCGACCTGCCACGCGCGCGTGGTCGACTGCAGGTTGACCAGCTTGGCGCGCAGCACCGCCAGCAGCTCGCCCGGATGCGCGACCCGGCGATCGAGCCGCGCCCGCAGCACGCGCGCGATGAATTCATCGATCTGCTCGCAATCCCACCAGCCATCCATGTAGCTTTCGCCGAGCCCGAGGCTGCCGCGGGCGAGAATGCGGCTGAACACCTCGGGATGGCGTGCCTGGAAATCCCAGGGCCGCCCGCCGTCGATGCGCACGTCGGCTTCCGCCAGTAATGCCGCCACCAGCGCATGCTGGTGCGGTTCAGGCTGCTTGCCGGACGATGAGAAATCTGCCGTGATCGATCCCATTGAGACTCCCGGACGATGACAAAGTCTTGAAAGAATTTATTACTTCTGCAAAATTTTTGCAAAACTCCGCCGCCGCGCTGCGGCCATCGGATTGGCGCTCATTATCGGCAGCCGGGCGAACACGGCCCCAAGGCGAATCAAGCTCGCTGCGCGTCCGTCAAGGCGCGTGAACCTTCACACAGTGCCGACCGGGTTCAGCGGTGCGCGCGCAGCCGGTGATGGCGATAAAAACGGCGCTTGATGAACTCGACCGTCAGCAAATAGCCTGGCACCAATAATGCCAGTACCACAAAGAACGACACGGGCAGCGCCGTGAAGCCGAACCATGCGCCCAGGGCCGTGTACGGCAAGGCGATCGCTACCAGCAGCACGCCCAGCGCCGCCAGCAGCAGCCACGGATGCGGCCGGCTCTTCAGCGGATTGCTGCGCGTGCGTATCACGAAGATCACCAGCACCTGCGTGCACAGCGATTCGATGAACCAGCCGGTCTGAAACATCGCCTCGTGCGCGTCGAACAGGCGCAGCAGCACCCAGAACGTCAGGAAATCGAACAGCGAGCTCACCGGCCCGATCGCCCACATGAAATCGCGCACGAAGCGGATATCCAGCGAATGCGGGCGGCGCAGCTCGGCGGCGTCGACGGCATCGAAAGGCACGGCCGCCTCCGACAGGTCATAGAGAATATTGTTCAGCAAGATCTGCACCGGCTTCATCGGCAGGAAAGGCAGGAACAGCGCTGCCGCCGCCATACTGAACATGTTGCCGAAATTCGAGCTGGTACCCATCATCAGGTACTTCATCACATTGCCAAAGGTACGCCGCCCTTCGAGCGCCGCATCGTGCAGCACATTCAGGTCCTGTTTCATCAGCACCATGTCGGCGGCCGCCTTGGCGACATCGACGGCACTGTCGACCGACAAACCGACATCGGCCGCGCTCAGCGACGGCGCATCATTGACACCGTCCCCGAGATAGCCGACCACATGCCCGCGCGCTTTCAGCGCAGCGATCACGCGCCCCTTCTGCACCGGATTCAGCCGGCAGAACAAATTGGCCTGCTCAGCCTTCGCCTGCAATGCAGCGTCGTCCAGCCGCTCGATCTCGGAACCCAGCACGATGCCTTCGACCGGCAGGTCGAGCGCACGGTAAATGTGCGCGGTGACCCGGTCGCTGTCGCCGGTCAGCACCTTGATCGAAACACCGAGTCGTGCCAGCGCACGCAGCGCCGTGCCGGCACTCGCCTTGGGCGGATCGAGGAAAGCAGCGAAACCGGCCAGCACCAGCGCCGATTCGTCGCCGACGACCGCATGCAGATGATCGGCAGCCACCGCCTTGTGCGCGATGGCGAGCACCCGATAACCATCGTTTTCGAGCGCGGCGACTGTCGCACGCGCCTTGTCGAGTGCGGTCGCCCCGAGCGCATGCACTCCGCCGTCCAGCTCGCAGTCGGTACAAAGTCGCAGGATTTCATCGGGCGCGCCCTTGACGGCCAGCAGGCGCTGGCCGTCATTCTCGACCAGCACCGACACCCGCCGGCGCTCAAAGTCAAACGGCACTTCGTCGATCTTGTGCCAGCCGGCCGTATCGATGTGGCGATGCTCGAGGATTGCCTCGTCCATCGGGTTGCGCAATCCACTCTCGAAAAAGCTGTTCAGATAGGCCAGCTCGAGCACGCGTGCACTGTCCTTGCCGTACGGGTCGACATGCGCTTCCATGCGGATCTTCGCCTCGGTCAGCGTGCCCGTCTTGTCGGTGCACAGCACGTCCATCGAGCCGAGGTCCTGGATCGCGCTCAGCCGCTTCACGATCACCTGCTGCCGCGCCATTCGCAGCGCGCCGCGCGCCAGCGTGACGGAGATGACCATCGGCAGCAATTCCGGCGTCAGACCGACGGCCAGCGCCAGCGCAAACAGGAAAGACTCCAGCCACGCCTTGTGCGACATCAGATTGACCAGCAGAACAAACATCACCATCAATACGGTCATGCGCAAGATCAGCCCGCTGAAGCGGCGTGCGCCGAGGTCAAACGAGGTGAGCTTCTCCGTCACGCCTATGCGTTCGGCGATATGGCCGACTTCGGTGGCGGCCCCGGTGCGCGCCACCAGCACGCGCGCGCTGCCTGACAGTACCGAGCTGCCCATGAACATCGCATGAGTGGCCGACTGCAAGTCGGCACCGGCGCCGGTGTCCTGCGGCGGAGCACGGTGCTTTTCGACCGGATAAGATTCGCCGGTCAGCAAGGACTGGTTGACGAAGCAGTCGCGCGCCTCCAGCACGACCGCATCGGCCGGCACCAGGTCGCCGGCCTTCAGCAACACGACATCGCCCGGCACCAGTTCGCTGACATCAATGCGCTGTTCCCGCCCGTCGCGCACGACGGTCGCTCGCAGCGCCAGGCTTTGCCGGAGGCTGTCGGCCGCCTTTTGAGCGCGATGTTCCTGGAAAAAATCCAGTGTCACGCTAAGCAGCACGATCGTCAGGATGATCAGGAAATCGGCGAACTCGCCCAGCAATACCGACAGGCCGCTGGCCAGCAGCAGGATCAGCACCAGCGGATTGCGGAAATGACCGAGATATTGCAACCAGGCCGGCGCTTGCGGCCGGTCGGTGAAGGCGTTAGGGCCGAACTGCTCGGTCCGCGTGCGCACCTGCGCGTCCGTCAGTCCTTGCAGCGGATCCGTGGCGCGCAGGCCGGGCGGCGGCGGCTCAGCCCACCAGGCGACGGGAGCGTCAGTCATCGTTGACCAGCCTGACTGCGGCGGACGAACAAAGCGAGTCACCACGCGAGGCCCGCGCGCCGTAGTGCATCGATCTGGCGATCCGGCGATCCGGCGACTTCGCACGGGTATAGAATCGTCGTGAAGCTTGCGCGAGGTTACAAGTCATCACAATCCTCGCCCCGACAGCCCGCTAGAATTCATCCATGTCCCCTCATTTTCTGATCGGAGTCGTCATGCAAAAGCGTCTGTCATCACTGCTGGCCGCCGTGGCGCTGCTGCCCGGTCTCGCCCTGGCGCACGGCCCGGCACCGCGCCCCCGCCCGACGCCCAACCCGACTTACCATCCGAGCTATCGTCCGCACAGCAGCGTGAATTTCGGCGTCTCGGTCGGCACGGGTTTCTACTATCCGGGTTATTACAATCCTTACTGGTACGGGCCGCCGGTCGTCTATCCGGCACCGGTGTACTCGTCACCGCCGGTCGTGATCCAGTCGCAGCCGCCGGTCTACATCGAACGCCCTGCCGCGACTGCCGAAGCGCCGGCCAGCGCCTACTGGTACTACTGCGCGCCGACCCAATCCTACTACCCTTACGTCAACGAATGCTCGGAAGCATGGCAGCCCGTGTCACCCACGCCGCCGGCGCCGCAGGCATCGCCGGCCCCCAAGCAATAAAGACCATCATGAAAAAAATTCTGCTCGCCCTCGTTGTACCCGCAGTTCTCGCCGGCTGTGCGACGACGCCGACCGGCCCCAGCGTGCTGGTGCTGCCGGGCACCGGCAAGAGCTTCGACCAGTTCAATCGCGACGAAGTGTATTGCCGCGACTATGCGGCGCGCGGCCTCGAAGGCAAGTCACCGGGCAAGATCTCGACCGACTCCACCGTCGCCACCGCCGCAGCCGGCACCGCGATCGGTGCCGTGGCCGGCGCCGCCATCGGCGGTCATAACGGCGCGGCCGTCGGAGCAGGTACCGGCCTGCTGTTCGGCAGCGCGATGGGCAGCGAATCGGGGCGCTACGAGCGCGGCACCTCGCAGAACCGCTACGACAACAGCTACATCCAGTGCATGTACGGTCTCGGTCACCGTGTGCCGGTCCCGGCCGGCATGTATGCAAACGACGCGCGCGCCGCCAGCAGCGCGCCGGCAGCCAAGACGCCGCCGCCGCCTCCACCGCCTCCCCCGCCGCCAGGCAACCCTCCTCCGCCGCCGCCAGGCGTCAGGTAAGAGCAAGCCTCACGCACTTGTCGGCGCCTGCGATCGTTCGCGCCGACAAGCCCCCCTTCCATATTCCGAATTTTTCAGCGGCCTTCATTGGGCCTAAAATGCATATGCATTCCCAAGATCTAGCCAGCGCAAGCGAGTGAAGTATCTGTCGGGCTTTGCGACACCTCTCTGTCATTTCGCTCCTGCAGGACTTGTGCCTGCAGGAGGTTTTT
>JACCDQ010956177.1_pt1 | contig 28599 bp, 21 predicted proteins | sample 7446031 | NCBI WGS metagenome assembly JACCDQ01 (sample SAMN15323442, study PRJNA562643) | freshwater metagenome | isolation source: river surface water | place: USA:Blue River Watershed | collected 2017-08-17 | reverse complement strand
TGGACATTATTGTATTCATCCTTGCCGGATTAATTGCAGGTTTAGGCCTGGGTTACGTCGTGTTTGTAACCGCAAGAAAAAATCAACTCGATTCAGAGAAAGCACGAATTTTGGAAGAAGCCAAATCTCAAGGTGAAAACCTCAAAAAAGATCGTATTCTAGAAGCAAAAGAAAAGTATATGCAATTGCGTTCTGAATACGAAAAAGAAGTAAACAAACGCAATCAAGAGCTTTCAAATTCTGAAAATCGTATTCGTCAAAAAGAACAATCTCTTGACGATAAATTGAAGAATTTTAAGCAAAAAGAAGACGAAATTGCTCAAAAACAACAACGTTTAGACGCACAGGTTGAATCCTACAAAAACAAAGAAAAAGAATTAAATTCACTACGTGATCAACAGCTTTCTAAACTAGAAGCCATTGCCGGATTAACCCAGCAAGATGCCAAAGAGCAAATGTTGGAAGCCATTAAAGCTAAATCGCATACTGAAGGTTTAACAATGGCTAAAACCATTATTGAAGAAGCTAAATTGGGCGCAACCCGCGAAGCTAAACGTATTGTACTTCAAACCATTCAACGTACTGCTGCAGAATTGGCAATTGATAACACGGTTACCGCGTTCCCATTGGAATCTGATGACGTGAAAGGTAGAATTATCGGTCGTGAAGGACGTAACATCAAAGCGTTCGAAGCAGCTACTGGTGTTGAAATTCTGATTGATGATACTCCTGAAACTATTGTGTTGAGTTGCTATGATCCAATTAGAAGAGAAGTAGCTCGCGTTTCTTTGGAGCGTTTGATTCGCGATGGTCGTATTCACCCAGCTCGAATTGAAGAAGTGGTAGAAAAAACACGTAAGCAAATCGAGGAGGAAGTAATTGAGTGGGGAGAAAGAACTGTTGTTGATTTAGGTATTACCGGTCTTCACCCTGAATTGATTCGCTATGTGGGTCGTATGAGATTTAGAAGTTCTTATGGCCAAAACTTGTTGAAGCACTCCAGAGAAGTGGCACGCTTGTGCGCTACTATGGCTGCAGAAATGGGTCTAAATGTGAAATTGGCAAAACGCGCAGGTTTATTGCACGATATCGGAAAATGTCCCGATAATGATGAGGAAACTCCACACGCATTGTTGGGTTTGAAATTGTGTGAAAAATATGGTGAACATCCAGAAGTTTGTAATGCCGTAGGTGCCCACCACGATGAAATTGAAATGACCTCTTTGTTGAGTCCAATTATTCAGGCATGTGACGCAATTAGCGGTTCTCGTCCTGGTGCTCGTAGAGGTGACGAACAATACGTAGAACGTATCAAAGAAATGGAAAACATGGCTTTGAGCTATCCCGGTGTTGAAAAAGCATATGCGATTCAAGCAGGTAGAGAGTTGCGTATCATCATGGGTGCTGAAAAAACAAACGATGAGCAAGCCGATGTTTTAGCATTCGAGCTTTCTAATAGAATTATGACCGAGATGCGTTATCCTGGTCAGGTGAAAATTACCGTTATACGAGAGAAAAGAGCAGTTGGTGTAGCGAAATAACTGGAGTTTAATTAAAACGCACTTATGTATATCATTCACAACTATATTTGAATGACATTAACTGAATCCCTATAATCGAAAGTTATAGGGATTTTGTTTGATATACAATCAAGTTTCATAACAAAATATTTTAATCAATTGACAGGTAAACTTTTTATAGTCCCCACACCCATCGGTAATTTGGGTGATATGACATTTAGAGCGGTGGAAGTTCTTAAAAGCGTAGATAAAATTCTCGCAGAAGATACCCGTACAAGCAAAGTCTTGTTAAATTTCTATGAAATTACCACTCCTTTAGAGAGTTTTCATTTGCATAATGAACACGGAAAATTGAACTACTACATCCAACAATTAAAGAGTGGATTGAACTTAGCTCAAATTTCAGATGCGGGTACTCCGGCTATTTCGGATCCCGGTTTCTTACTTGTTCGCGAGGCACTGCGTAATGATATTTCTATCGAAGTTCTTCCTGGAGCAACTGCTTTTGTGCCAGCACTTATTAAATCTGGCTTCCCTCTACATAAATTTATTTTCGAGGGATTTCTTCCGCAAAAGAAAGGCCGTCAAACCAAACTCAAAGAGTGGTCGGTTTCAACCGATACCATTGTTTTTTATGAAAGTCCCCATAAACTGCTAAAAACATTAAACGGTTTATTGGAGTTTTGCTCATCGGCCCGTCGAGTAAGTGTATCAAGAGAGTTAACCAAGAAGTTTGAAGAAACGGTTACTGGAACATTAACAGAGGTGATTGATCATTTTCAAAACCATGCTCCCAAAGGTGAATTTGTAGTAGTTTTGGAAGGAGAATTGAGTAATTATCAACTGGAGGAAGATGAATCAAACTAATTCAAGAAATAGCCTTTTACATAAACTGCCTTTATGGGCTTGGGTAATTCTGCCAAGTTTGTTGTTTTGGCTGGCTTGGCATCCGATTTCTTTAACACCGTTGTTGTTTGTGTCGTTTTTGCCCTTTATTGTGCTCTCCAATCGACTTTTTGACCAAAAATGGTATAAGTACTTCGGTTTGATATATTTGTCGCTCCTCGGTTGGAATTTAACAACCACTTGGTGGGTGTATTATGCGAGTTCATGGGGCGCAATGGCTATGCTTATATTGAATTCGCTGTTTATGCTGTTGCCTTTTGTTGTTTTTAGGAGATTAAAACGCAGAAATTATTCAAATACTATTTCTTGGTCGGCTTTTATTATTTCGTGGTTGATTTATGAATATGGGCACCATAGATGGGATTTGAGCTGGCCTTGGCTTTGCTTGGGAAATGGATTTTCAGGAATGGTGGACTTGGTTCAATGGTATGAGTTTACTGGAACATTGGGTGGCAGTTTCTGGGTGCTTTTAGTGAACGTGCTGGTTTATTTTACCGTATTTACATCCCCCGAAAAAAAAGAAAACCATGGCAAGTATAAACGGGTATCTACCGCTTTATTGTTGAGTGTAATGTTGCCCGTTTTGGTTTCTTTGACACTCAAATTCACACGCAATATTCACGAAGGAAAGCCGCTAAACGTAGCCGTTTTGCAACCTTCGTTTGATCCTTGGAATGAGAAATTTGTGCGAAATCCGCTTGATTTGGAACAAGAAATGATTCAACTTTCGAGTCAAACGATCGATTCTAACACGAATTGGCTCCTTTGGCCAGAAACGTCATTGGTTTCAAATATTGATATGAAATCACCCGATGCGGATCCGCAAGTTCAGATGGTAAGAAGCGAATTATTGGCAAAATATCCCCATTTGATTTTATTAACAGGGGTTAATGGAATTGAATATTATCAAAGCGCGTCGAAACCAAACAGATCCGCCCGCAAGAGTCAATACGATGAAGCATTGTGGTATAATTTGTATAACTCTGCTATGTTGATTCAGCATAATCGTCCTTCGCAGGTTTATCATAAGAGCAAGTTGGTTCCGGGTACTGAGCAAATGCCATTTATTCAAACGCTCCCTTTTTTAGAAAGCTTGGCGATTTCATTGGATGAAAACAGTTCTACCGGAAGTTTGGGGGTTTCTGAAAAGGCTACTGCATTAGGAGATGTGAATTCAAAAACAGCGCCAATTATTTGCTATGAAAGTATTTACGGTGACTACGTTGGTCAATATATTAAGGATGGCGCTCAGTGGTTGGGAATTGTAACCAATGATGCTTGGTGGAAGGAAACCGCTGGTTATCAGCAGCATTTTTCCTATGCAAAGTTACGTGCTATTGAATTTCGTAAGTGGGTTGCTCGATCTGCTAATACCGGAACGAGTGGATTTATAGATCCATTAGGTAATGCTGTTCAGTCTTCGGGATGGTATGAAAAGCAATGCTTGAAACAAACGATTTATAGCAACGATACGAAGACAATTTACTACCATCTTGGTGATGCCGGTGTATTAATAATTTTGATTGTTTTGGTCATAGCCATCAACGCTATTCAAATGAAGTTGAATAATTGAGCGACTTGGCTTAACTATTTCAATGTTTTTTGCCAATTCCAGGCGTCTCTCAACATTTCAGAAAGATCTCTTTTGGCTTTCCATCCTAGTACGTTTTCAACTTTTGTGGTTTCGGCCCAAACCTGAATAATATCTCCAGAACGGCGTGGTCCAATAGTGTGAGGAACAGGGATGTTATTGATTTTTTCAAAGGTTTGAATCACCTCTAAAACGCTACTACCTTTGCCTGTTCCAATATTGAAGATTTCAAATGCTTCGGTTTGTTTATTCTCAATCAAGCGTTGAACGGCATTTACGTGTGCTTCGGCCAAATCCATAACATGAATATAGTCGCGAATACATGTGCCATCGGGTGTAGGATAATCGTTGCCATGAACGGTTAATTTTTCACGGATACCAGCTACAGTTTGCGTCAAATAGGGTATAAGATTGTTGGGGACACCTAGAGGCAACTCTCCGATTAAACTGCTTGGATGCGCACCAATTGGGTTAAAATACCTCAAACACTGCGTATTTAGCCACTTAGCGTTATCTTTTAGAATTATCTCACCCATTTGTTTGGTTGCTCCATAAGGAGATTCCGCGGGTTTGGTGAGTGTAGATTCTTTTACAGGAATTTCTGCTGGCTCTCCGTAAACGGTGCAGCTACTGCTAAAAACAACATTGTTTAAACCGGTTTGCTGCATTGCGTCAAGAAGCGACATTAACCCACCCACATTATTTTGATAATACATGAGGGGTTTTTCAACGCTTTCACCCACGGCTTTGAAGGCTGCAAAATGAATAACAGCTTCCGGTTTATGCTGTTCAATAAGCTGAATCATAAGTGGGGTATGGTTCACATCGCCTTCAATGAAAATAGGAGTATATCCAATTAACGCAGAAATGCCTTTTAATGCATCTTTTTTACTATTACTCAGATTATCGATGATTATAGGTTCAAAACCTGCTTGATGCAAGCACACAGCAGTATGTGATCCAATAAATCCAAGGCCACCAGTTACGATTATTTTTTTAGTCATTTTATTCTTTTCGGGGGATGAGAATTCTGTATTTGAACTATTATGTAAGTGTATTTTATAAACAGGATGAAGTTCAAAACGGTTATTTAATCGTTTGTGAGTTTGACAATCCCATTTGTATATATGTATTTTTCTTTGGTTTCAGGGCAAAGAGCGGTTTGGATTGCGCCTGATTGTCCTGAATTAGCCTGATTATGATTGTCTATATAATTACTTTCTTCGTTAAAATTCAGTTTATGACCGTTTTTGCTCACCCAACCAATTTGTGTAGCTGGATTTCCAACCATTAAGGCAAAATCGGGAACATCCTTTGTAACAACGGAACCCGCTCCAATCAAACAATATTTTCCAAGAGTATTGCCACAGACAATGGTGGCATTTGCCCCGATGGTCGCGCCTTTTTTTACTAAGGTGTTTTTAAACTCATGTTTGCGTTCAATAAATGCTCGGGGATTGATAACGTTGGTAAAAACCATACTTGGTCCTAGGAAACAATCGTCTTCAATGTAAATATTGGAATAAACGCTAACGTTATTTTGAACCTTAACATTGTTTCCAAGTTTAGTGTTGTTATCAATGTAAACATTTTGACCAATATTGCAATTTTCACCAATAACGGCTCCAGACATCACATGCGAAAAATGCCAAATTTTAGTTCCATCACCTATAGTTGCACCTGGATCAACTACGGCTGAAGTATGAACAAATGGCGGGTTTTTCATGATTTCAAAGGTACAAAAATTGATACTTATTCAAATGAACTTAAAAAACCGTATACAAAAAAAAGAGGGAGTTTTGTCAACTCCCTCCTTTAAATTGTTTGGTTTTTGTTGTTGTATAGTTGTTGTTGTTTAGTAATTCAATTTGAATTCTACACGACGATTCTTTTTACGGCCTGCGTCTGTTTTGTTGTCTGCTACTGGGATTTCTTGACCGTAACCGATTGCTTTCAATCTTTCAGCCTTAATTCCTTTACCAGTTAAGTATGCTTTTACAGCTTCAGCACGCTCTTGACTTAATTGCTTGTTTGCGCTTGCATCTCCTTGATTATCTGTATGACCTTCAATTTCAGCTGAAACCTCGGGGAATTCATTCATGATATCAACCAATTGATCCAAGTTTTTGTTAGAAGCTGCTACAATCTTAGCGTTACCAGTTTCAAAGTTGATACCGTTTGCAGCCAATTTTGCTTTTTGTACAACTGCAGGAGCAATTACAGGGCAACCTTTAGATGCAGCTGTTCCAGCTTTATCAATACACTTATCTGTGTTATCAAATACACCGTCACCGTCAGAATCAGGGCAACCTTCGTAATCTTTGCTACCTGGTTTAGAAGCACATTTATCATCGATATCAGCAACTCCGTCTGCATCAGAATCAGGACAACCTTTCATTGCTGCAGAACCTGCAACTGTAGGACAACGGTCTTCTTTATCTGAAATTCCGTCTTTGTCAGAATCAGGGCAACCTTTCAAGTTTGCTAATCCTTTTTCTTTAGGACATGCATCGTTTTTATCAGCAACACCATCGCCATCAGAATCAGGGCAGCCGTTCATTTCAAGTGTACCTTTTGTATCTGGACATTCGTCATCAGCATCCAAAACGCCATCACCATCAGAATCAGCTGGACAACCTACGTTATCAACGAATTTTCTGTATTTAGGATCAGTATCTTTACATTTATCGTATTTGTTAGGAACGCCGTCTTCATCAGAATCTTTCATTTTCTTAGGTCCGCTACCCATACCTTCACCTAATGCATAAGACAATCCAATTGCATGGAATCCCCAAGCGTCATTTGAACGATAAAGTTTGTGCACCAATGGTTTATCAGGGTTAGGATCCGCCTCATTTGCACCATCCCAACGGTCATTCATGGTGTAAGTCAACGTGTAGGACCAGTTTAGAGCTAAAGCTTCAGTCAAATATAATTTAAAGCCTAATCCACCTTGAACAGCAGCACCCATATCGGTGATGGTGTTTTGAACTAGATGTTCATTACCCCATTGATCTGGACGATTTGCAGCTTGGTATGGATGTGGTCCCCATTTAATAGTTGAATGCACATAGTATCCAGTTAATCCACCATAAACATAAGGAGCAAATTTAGAATCCTCAGACAAAATGATGTTGTTATTGAACTTGTAACGAGCACCTAATGTAAAATCCCCGGTTTGAGCTCTAAAACTTCTCCAAACAATATCTCGCTCTTTTACAAAGCTGTCAATGTTTTGTGAGAAACCCACCTCACCAAACGAGATATTGGCAACAGCATCAATACTCGGGTTGATATAGTAGGTGAATGCAATTCCTCCGCCTTGGTATTTGGGAGCACGTGCAAACATCAAACTAGAACCCATATCTCCAATATATTCGCGAATACCTCCATGGATTTCGATTCCATGTGTACCTGGAGATTGAGCCATTCCATTTCCGAAGGAAAGGAGACTGGCGGTTGCTATTAATGAAGCTTTAATGTAGTTTTTCATCATATTTTGTCCGAATTTTATGATAGTTGGTAGAATTAGTGAACGACAAATATAACAAACTCATCCTGAAAAAAAAGTTTTTTGAAAAATTTTACACTTGTGAAATCGAAATTTTAAAAATGCCGATTAGGTGGATAGAGCGATCATAACTCTAGAGTTATAAAAATTAATTATACACCTGAAGAATATTGTTATTTCTTGAGATATAGTATTGTGCAAGTCTTCCAGCAGCAGGACCTTTTAATGGAAATCCGGAATACATGTATTTGCTCTCACAACAACTTTGGAAAGTTGTACCGGAATAAGTTCCGCACATCAGTTGAATGTTTATTGAATCCACCCAAATATTTGAACACGCTTTCGTTGGTTCAAAAGCACAAGCACGTTCAAAAGCGTACCATGAATCGTCGTAATCATGGATGATTAAAACTCCTTTTACACCGCCTTGAACATAGGCGTGAGTCCCTACTTGTTGTAGATGCTGATAAGAGGGTAAATTCAAATCTATAGTTAAGTTAATTAATCCTTTGGGGATGTTTTCAGTAACCCTACTTGAGTCTTTACACGATGAACCATGGAAACCAAATCCAATCAAAAGCATTACAAGTAAACCTAAAGTTTTACTTGCTCTTTTTGGGGAAGATGTTGGGTTATTTTTTCTCATATTCATAAAACCCTTTTCCTGATTTTTGACCATGGAACCCGGCATCCACTTTTTGTTTTTGAATTCTTGATGGACGGAATTTTGAATCGAAACTAAATTGTTCAAACATCGATTTGGTAACGGAATAGTTGGTGTCTACGCCGATTAAATCCATCAGTTTGAATGGACCCATTTTGAAGCCTGTAGATTCAAGTAAAGTATCAATTTCATGGAAATCAGCCACGTTTTCTTCCATGATCTTCAAGCTTTCCACGTAGTAATGTCGCGCCACTCGGTTTACAATAAAACCAGGAGCATCCTGTGCATATACAACGGTTTTACCCAATGATTGTGCCCAAGTAAATGCTTTTTCTGCAATGCATTTACTGGTGGCAGCTCCCAATATGATTTCAACAAGCTTCATAACATGAGCAGGGTTGAAAAAATGCACACCCACTACTCTTTCAGGATTTTTCAAAACGGCCGCAATTTGAGTAATGGGAATGGAGGATGTATTGGTAGCAAAAATAGTATCTGATGAATTTATGGCTTCGAGCTTTTGAAATAGTTCTTGTTTTAGGGGAAGTTGTTCTAAAATAGCTTCGATTATGAAATCAGCTTGCAAGTCATTGAATTCAGAACTAAACTCCAAATGTGAAAGAGAGAGTTTCATTTCATCCTCAGAAATTCTGCCTTTTTCACAACTTTGTTGCAGTTGTTTTTGGATGTATAATTGAGATTTTTCTAACTGATTCTGTTGGATATCAAATACCAATGTTTTATATCCCTTTAAGATACTGCTAATCGCAATACCCGAACCCATTACTCCTGAACCAATAACTGCTACTTTCATATTTAATTATTCTTGCCTTCAAATGATCGGCAAATCAATAACAATATTAAGACTTATCGTCTCTTTAACCAAGATTGGGGGTTTTGTTTTTCTTGACCTTCCCAAAGTTGGAATTGTAATGTGTATTTACCCTCGTCGTCTTGCATAATTCTACCTACAGAAGTTCCAGTAGAAATTTGTTCGCCTTTTTGAACAAAAACATCTTCCAAGCGACTGTAAACAGTAAAATATTCACCGTGATTAACCAATACGGCCTGTCCTTCTCCCGGTATAGACAAAATAGCACTTACTGTACCCTTAAATACGCATTTTGCGTTAGCACCTTTTGAAGTGGCAATGTCAATACCATTGTTTTGAAGAGTGATGTTTTTAAACTCAGGATGCGGATGCACACCAAATGTTTGTGTAATGTATCCTCGTTCTACTGGCCAAGGTAAAATACCGCGATTGGATGAGAATGATTCACTTAATGAACGCGCCTCTGGCGTCATTGCATTAACATTACCGGAAGATTTTGAACTGCTGGTTGAGGAAGTTTTTGAAGATGATTTGCTGCTTGAGCTCGAACTTGAAGCCTCACGTGCCTTTAAACGTTCTTTTCGTTTTCTTTCTGCTTCGATTTCACGCGCAATGGCTCGAGAAATAGCTGCGTTTAACTTTGCCATTTGTCGCTCTTTTTGGCGGATTTTTTCAGCTATTTCTTTTTCTTTTTTAGAAAGGTTGTTGACTAAAACCTGTTTGGTGTTTTTGTCAACTTCAAGTTGCTTCTTTTCCGACTCTTTAGTTGAAATGAGTATTTTCTTACGGAATTTCACAACTCCTAAATTTTCCAATGCCAACTCAACCGCTTGAGCTTGAGATTTTAAATTTTCAATCTGATTATTTCGGTGTTCCGATACTTTCTTCAAATATTTCCAGCGACGAAAGGCTTGTTTCATGTTGTCAGAAGAAAAGACAAATGCCAATTCTTGTCCTGATTTACGTGTTTTATATGCCTTTTTTACTGTTTGATGTAATTGTAATTTCTCCGCTTCATATTGCTGTTGAAGAATTTGCAACTGTATGGTTTGACGTTGAATTTCATTGTCTGTTTGAAGCAAATCTTGCTGCAAGTTGTCTATTAATTCTGAACGTTGTTCAATAATTCGCTTTAGCGTACTCAGCTGGCTAAGTGTTTCACTTTTTTCTTTTTGCGTGTTTTGAAGAATCCTTTGATTTTCAGCAATTTCTTTTTGAACGCGAAGACGCTTTTGCTCTAATGCCCGTCTTGAGTTTTGGGAATTCAATGAAATTGGAATGGAAACCATCCCAAAAAACAGAAATAAAAAAGCGGTTCTATTATAGGTTTTTAATATCAACACGTTCGTAATCGCTTGGAATAAAAAATGGATACGAAGGTATAAAATCAAATCGAGCAGTTTTTAACGATAAATTCAACCGTACTTTAGGTTGGGCAGCTTGCTCTTCAATTTTGCTCGCAACCAACCTGATTTCTTCTGGATGCTTACCCTTATCGGTTGAAATTCTTGTTGGAAAAAATACGTCTAAAGAACCGCCACGATTGGGTTCCTTGAGTTGAAATTGAGAAACATTCTGATTGGACAGAGCCACTGAATAGTTTTTAAACTGTGGTTCAACACCGGTGAAGCATTCGCTGCCTAAAGCTGATTCTGCGTACTCGCTTGATTGATCTCTTAACAACTTAGAGGTTAACAGTTCCCCCGTAAATATTTTTTGAATGGCCTGTAAATTAGCGGGTAAATCATTGATTTTATTCAGGTCTTCCAATGAAAGTAAATACGCTTTCTTATTGAAATTGTCTAAAACAAAGGCGCTATCCTTTCTAATAATTCCTTTCATCACCTGAATTCCAATACTCGCCGAAACCGTAAACCACAAAATACTATCTTTTCTCATACGAATCGATAAGGTTCCTGCAACTTCTTCTGCTGCTTTTTGGGATGGATTGTTCAATGATGCATTAAAGTCGTATTTGGCAGTGAAGTGATTCCAAGATAACGGTTCAACCACAGGCTCTTCCCAAACATTTGAAACATTTAATTTAGCATCTGTTTCCTGCGCATTTAATTGATTATTAAGGCCTAGGAAAATGCATGCGAGAAGTATAGGGAATTGGAATTTCATTTTTGGGGATGTTTATTTTTAAGTAGGATTATTTAACGCTTTTTGAATTGTATCAATTCTTGTGCCAATTTAGGATGGATCTTTCCTTCTGTGACCCATTTATTAACGGCAATTTCAAAGCTATATTGTTTAAAATAGTTCAGTTGATTATCGGACTTCATTTCGGCATCCAAAATGGCGAAATAGAAATCTGGGTAAATGGAAGTACTTACGTTTATGGAATTCCACAAGCCAATTGCCGCGGTCCAATTGTTATTGGATTGATTCCATAGGATGTCTTTTAGTATTTCCATTTCATTTAATAAAAATGGAAAATTGATTTCGTACCACTCAAACTCTTCAGATTCTTTTGTGAATCCCATATTTGAATTTGTACTTCCAGAATTGTTTGAATTCTTGTTTGATTTAGGTGTAAACAGCGTATTTGTTTTGTACTTACAAATTATCAATCGATTGTGAATTGATAATGCATCATTTTTAACAATGGTCGTGTCTGAACTTATGTTCGTTGATTTAGATGCTGGACCTTCGGCTGCATTTAAAATTTGAATTTGTAGTTCCAAGTCTGTTTTGATCTTGTTGTTTGTTTCAAAAATTAACGCCGCGGAGCCTTCGTTTGATTTCCACATAGAATAGCATGTCAATGCATTTTTGAAATCTCCTCTCTTATAGAATTCGTTACCAATCAGAACATGAAGTTCAATATTTAAATAGGATGTTTGGTTTTTTGGGAGGATGTTTAATAAGTAGTTTAAAATGGAATCACTGGTATTGATATTTTGAAGTTGATTTTGAAATGCATTAAAATCCAATTCGGCTATTTTAGGATTTGGCTCTTCTTGGATGGCTTTTAATAACGAAACTAAATCCAGAGTTGCCGTCTCCGTTTTTAAAAACGGAAAATCTGCTTGAAGTCCTTTTATGTCTAATTCAAAATCAGGGTTGGATTTTTGAAATGAAACCAAGTTTTCAACGAATATTTTAGATTTTTTTTCGGCTTCGTCTTTGGGGAAGTTTCCATTGATAAAGCGTAATTGAAAGGCAATCCAACTCTTCGCTTCGCCGGGTTTTGTAAGGATGTATCTTTCGTTTTCACGAATTACAGAATCAACGTATTGATTGCCATTAGAAGTTCGCAACCAACACTCAATTAAAGTACGATGTGAATAATCGTTTTTCCCAAAATGAAAACGATAAAGTTGAATTAAATTGAGCGCATCTTGGTAGTTTGATCGCTTATAGCAATTGTTGATGGCGTCGTAGTACCTCGAAATATAACGGGGCTCTTTAGAAACAAGGGAACTGTGAATTTTCCAAGCTTCTTCATATTTCAATTCCTTCTCAAGTATCTGTATCAGTAGATAAGAAAAATCGGAACTGTTTTTATCCGATTCCCAAGCTGCTTTAGCATGTAACTCCGCTTTGGTTAACTCGTTTGAATTTAAATAAATTTCAGCTAAACGAAAGTCTGCCAGTTGTTTAGTTTCCGGAAAATTTAATAATTCAAGATATTCAGGAAGGGCTTTGTCTGAAAGTCCATTTATTCTGCTAATTTCCAGAGAATGAATGCGTTGAATGGGAGTTTCTTTTATCGTAGGAAAGCTGGCATCACTCTGTGCCGAAACATCAGAAACTATTGAAATAAATCCAAGAATACCTATTCGAAAAATAGTTGTTAGTCGATTACGCTGTAATCGCCAATACTGTATTCTTTGGGATTTCCATTTAGGCATACATGATTTCCAATCATTGAGTTTTCACATGTAAAATCAACAAGTTTACAATTTTCACCAATGATGGTATTGCGAATTACGCAATTTTCTGCTTTAGTATTTTCACCCAAGCTAACAAAAGGACCAATTTCACAATTTTTTAGTTCAACGCCCTCTGCAATGAAGCAAGGTTCGTGTATCTTAACGCTGGAATCGAAACGATTCGCTTCCAGTTTGAAATTACTTGCTTTATTAGCTAAAACGCGTTGATTGGTATAAACGGTTGCGCTATAATTTCCGCAATCTAACCACTCTTGAACTGCACCAGGGACGAACGTCATGCCTTTATTCTTCATGTTCTCCATGGCATTGGTAAGCTGATATTCTCCTTTTTCTCTTAAATCGTTGTCTATCAAATACTGCAATTCTGAGTTAAGAGTTTCTCCGCTTTTAAAGTAGTAAATGCCAATAATCGCTAAATCCGAAACAAATTCTTGTGGTTTTTCAATAAAATCAGTGATGATATTATTTTCGTCGTATTTCACTACGCCAAATGAACTTGGATTGGCTACTTTATGTACCCAAATAACACCATCTTTGGATTTGTCTAAATTGAAATCCGTTCTGAATAATGTATCAGCAAATGCAACAATTACTTCGCCTTTTAAACATTCTTTAGCACACAAAATAGCATGCCCAGTGCCTTCAGCAACATCTTGATAGAAGATCTTGCCCTTTGCCCCAACGCTCGCAGCAATTTCGATAAGTTCTTTTTCTGTTTCTTCTCCGAAACGTCCAATTACAAACCCAATTTCTTCAATGGTTTCACCGCAAACGGCAGCTATATCTTCGATTAACCAATGTACAATTGATTTGCCAGCAACTTTAATTAAAGGTTTAGGAGTAGTTAATGTATGAGGGCGCATTCTTTTGCCCATTCCTGCCATCGGGATAATTAGATTCATAATCGGTTAAATTTTAAAAAGCGCAAATAACGGCATTGTTTGTGAAAAAATCATGATCTTAAGGTTAAGGCCTTGGTAAGTGCTAGGTTTTCTTTAGTTAGTATGCGTTATTTGCCGCTGCTGCCATAACCTCGAGCACCTCGATTGGTATTGTTTAAGTTATCCGATTCAATCCACGATACACGCTCATGTTGGGCAATAATCATTTGAGCAATGCGTTCGCCATGGTTAATTTCAAAAGGTTCTTGTCCGTGATTAATCAGTAAAACTTGGATTTCACCTCGATAATCTGAGTCAACGGTACCGGGTGAATTAAGTACGGTTATGCCGTGTTTTAAAGCTAAGCCACTTCGAGGACGAATTTGTGCTTCGTAACCCACCGGTAATTCTAAATAAATTCCCGTTGGGATTAACTTTCGTTCAGTTGGAGCCAGCAGGATGGAGCGCTCAAGGTTGGCATGCAAATCCATACCTGCACTTTCTTCTGTTTGGTATTTGGGTAAGGGATTATTTGAAGTATTTCTAATTTTTATGTTCAGCATATTCTTGAAGTATTGAACGAATTTTAAACGGGTATCTATATATTCAATAAATTGATTTAATAAATTTAAATACCATTAATTAGAGGCTATATTATTTTTTCGGAGGATGGTTTTTCGTTCTAAAAAAACGATTCCTGCTACAAATACGAGAAACATGATAGTTCGAATAAATACATGGTAAATAGTGTCATCCAGCTCTAACATCCCCCAAGAAAGAATAAAAGATACTGCTAAAGCAGTGAGAATATTTCCGTATTCAAATGGAATCGGATAGTATTTTCGAGAGAGTAAATAACCAGAAATTACCATGCTAGAATAAGCAATCAGGGTGGTGTAAGCCGAAGCTAGAATTCCAAATTGCGGAATAAATATCAAATTCAAAATAACGGTAATCAAAGCACCAGCAAAAGCGGGTATTGCTCCAATTTTGGTTTGCCCAGTTACTTTATACCACACAGAAAGTGTGTAATAAATACCAAGCATCATATTGGCTACCAACAAAATAGGAACAATTTTCATTCCGTAAGGATGTTTGAAATATTCGGGATTCCGAATTAGAAGCGGAGCAATCCAAGGAAGAATTAATATGGTTCCTAAAAAAATGATGCAAACCGCATAAACAAACCATTTCATGATATAGGCATGCTGATGTTTAGCATCCATGGATTTGCTTTGTTGAAAGAAATAGGGCTCAACGGCAAATCGAAAAGCCTGTACGAATAAAGTGAGCACCAAACTCAATTTGTAAAAAGCATTGTAAATACTCGCATTGTAATCTGCCACATCTTCAGGCATCAGTTTTTTAATGAGAATACGGTCGAACGTTTCATTAATCATTCCCGCTAAACCTATAAAAATTAAGGGATAGGAGTATTCAAGCATGCGTTTGTAAAGAGAAAAATCAAATCCGAATTTTAAGTTTTTCCACGTCTTTAGAAGCAATGGGAATGTAACAAGTGATGCAATTAAGTTTGAAATGAAAATCCATGTAACTTGATTTATGGAATTAATTTTTAATAAAAGTGGATGGTTGGTTCCATTTTCAGCAAGCCAAGGACAAACCACCAAAAAGAAAATATTTGCTACCACATTGATGAAAATATTGGTAAGTCTTACCCAAGCAAAATTCCAAGGTTTTTGTGCGTTCCTGAGCCAAGCGAAACCAATTGCGGTGACTGCATCTGCTGAAAGTATTAGTGTAAAATAAACAGCATATTCTGGATGGTTGGGGTAACCTACCCAAGTCATTATAGGTTGAGCAAATACAATGGTTAAAACTGAGAATACTATACCAGTAATAATAAGTCCTAATGTGGCTGTGGCGAATACTTTTTCCTTTTTGACAGATTCTTTTTGAGCAAAATGAAAGAATGCTGTTTCAAGTCCCATGGAAAAAATAATGGCAAAGAAACTGGCATAACTGAACATTACTCCCACTACACCATAATCTGCAACGTTATTTAATTTTGCCGTGTAGAGCGGTACAAGCAGATAATTAATAAATCTGCCAATCATGGTGCTGATTCCGTAAACAGCGGTTTGTCCGGCAAGTTTTTTAATTATTGACATGCAACAAAATTAGAGTTTTTTGAAATATTCGTTCGACAATGGTCCTAAATTGAAAAGTAAATCCAAAATACATACATCCGGTTGAAATCCGAATTTCACATCGAAAACTTGAGTATAAGTAGGGATTTCAAACGAATCTAATAAGTTGGGGGGATTTTCTGAATGGAAGTTGCTTTTGAGTATATCCGACCATCCCAGATAAGGCAAAATCATAGTTAAAATCTGATGGTTGAGTTCAAAAAGGTAAGTAGGTTTTGAATCAAAAATTTGGAAAAGTTTATAATCGTAATACTCAAAAAATGGTGATTTTCCGTATGCGGTTTGCAATGCGTTTTTGTGTTCTTTAATCCAATTGTGATCGTAGCTAACACGCTTGTCTTGCCAAAGGGCATCTTTTCCGCCTTTTTCAAGAGGTATAGTCAATGTTTGTATACCATTTGAGCCAGAAATATGGTAATGATTCGAATGTTTTGTGGTAAATTCTTTCGAAAAATTCAATAATTGAACGATAATATGATTGACGTCAATATTGGATGGTTCCTCTTTTTGAGCCGTTTGATTTATTGAGTGTTGCGAAAATTGTGTGTCTTGTGAAATAACTCGACTTTTTAATTCCAAAAATTGATAAATCATCCAGTTTAATTGTGGAATAACGGAAAAGCCCAAAGTTTGATGTTGTTTTTCTGAATGAATCATGAAGTGATTTTTTGAAAACTTGATTTTTATCGGGTTGGCCTTTTACAGGTATTAAAAAATAGGTTTAACTCCCAAGTCGTCAGTTGTGTTTTGTAATAATTCTTTTACCGTTTTGTTCAGTAAGGGATGTTTGAAGTTTCCAGCAATTTCATTCAGTGGTTTCAAAACGAACATCCTGTTTTGAATTTCTGCATGGGGAATTTCTAATAAAGGGTCTTTGAATACTTGTGATTCAAAAAATAAAATATCAATATCAATTATACGAGGACCCCATTTTTCAATACGCACACGACCCAATTGTTTTTCAATGAATGCTAATTTTTTTAAAACTAATTTGGGACTAAAGGGCGTATGTACAATCAGGCATTGATTGAAAAAATCTGGTTGATCGGTTTTTCCCCAAGCTTTGGTGCGATAGACGGATGATGTTCGTGAAACAATGCCAATGTGTTTCTCAATTAATGAAATGGCTTGCGAAAGATTTATTACAGACTGACCTTGATTACTACCTGTTGATAAAAAAACTCGATGTAACTTTGGAAAAACACGTCTGGAGCTCATGTTGCTGCGAAGATACTTTTAATTCTTTCAATTACATTTGCAATTAGCCAAACAAATAAATAATACATAAACGATGAATCGTTGGGATTTCGTTGTGCATTGTATTGGGGCATCTTAAATAAATCATGAAAAAAGCAATCATATTATCCTTAATTGGACTTCTATTTGGGGGAAGTTATGCTCAAAATCGCGTTAGTGGGTTTTCTGATACCAAGGCAGAACACTGGACAGTTAGAAAGTTTATTAGTGACCCATTAAATACCCGTCACTATACCTTTGAAAATGGTTTAACATTAATTACTTCAACCAATAACGCAACTTCACGTGTTTACACAATGGTGGCCGTAAAAACAGGTTCAAAGAACGATCCAAGTACCAATACGGGACTTGCACATTATTTGGAACACATGCTTTTTAAAGGTACCGATAAATATGGTACATCAGATTGGGCAAAAGAAGAACCCCTGTTAAAACAAATTGATAATTTGTACGAAAAGTACAATTCAACCAAAGATGAAAATGCACGTAAATTAATTTACAGTCAAATTGATAGTGTGAGCCAATTAGCGGCAAAATACTCCATTGCTAATGAATTCGATAAAATGTGTCAAGCTATGGGCGCTAAAGGAACAAATGCTTTTACTTCTAACGACATGACCGTTTACATTAATGATATACCAAGCAATGGTATTTCTCAATGGTTGGCATTTGAGTCTGAACGCTATAGAAATCCAGTTTTTCGTTTATTTCATACAGAACTTGAAGCAGTTTATGAGGAAAAAAACATTTCCATTGACCGAGATATGAGTCAAGTATGGGAGCAACTATTTGCTGAAATGTTTAAGAAGCACAATTATGGAAAACAAACAACGATTGGAACCATAGAGCATTTGAAAAATCCTTCCCTAAAAGCTATTAGAGAATATTACAACACCTACTATGTGCCCAATAATATGGCGGTTATTATGTCGGGGGATTTTAATCCAGACTCGGTTGCGATGCAGGTATATGAAAGTTTTAAGTACATGAAGCCTAAGCCAGTGCCACAATATCAATTTGAAGAAGAAGAATACAGAAATGCTGAGCGCACAATTGATGTATTTGGACCAAGTTCTGAAATGATGGTAGTTGGATATCCATTACCTGGGGCATCGTCAAAGCAAGTGCGTATTGGAAAAATCGTAAATCTATTATTAAATAACTCTCAAGCGGGTTTGATGGATTTGAATTTGGTTAAACAACAGAAAGTGTTAAATGCCGGTACATCCTTAGAAACTATGAAAAATTATTCATTGTTTCTGGTAATTGGATCTCCGAAAGAAGGGCAAGAGCTGGATTCCATGAAGAACCTTCTATTGGATGAAATCACCAAGATTGGTAAAGGGAATTTTGATGAGGAGATGCTTAAAGCAATTATCTTAAATCAAGATATTTCTAAGTTAGAAGAATACAAAGAGAATTCTGCTCGCTGTTACTTTTTAATGGAATCATTTGTAAATGAGTTGGATTACCAACAACATGCAAATGAATTGTTTGAAATGTCAAAAATCACCAAAGCCGAAATAATGGACTTTGTAAATGAATACTTGGGTAAAAATAGAGTAGTTGTTTATAAAAGAAAGGGTGAGACACCTAAAAGGGAAAAAATAGAAAAACCTTTGATCAATCCTGTTGAGTTGAATAGAGACAAACAAAGTGAGTTTGTTAAAAATTGGTTATCAAAACCAGCATCAAAAATGCAGCCAGTTTACTTTAATCCGTCTTCAGTAGCTAAACATAAAATTGGAAAATCTCAATTATACCATGTTAAAAACACCGAAAATCGATTGTTTAAATTGGAAATTCGTTTTGATTACGGAACTCGACACGATTTAAAAACTGATATTCTAACGGACTTCTTTTATTTGGTTAGTACCAAGAATAAGTCCCAAGAACAGATTTCGAAGCAATTGTTTTCTTTGGGCTGCTTTTTCTCAACCTTTACCACTCCAGAATACACTTCAATTATTTTTCAAGGTCCAGAGGAGAACTATCAAAAGGGATTTGACCTGATTAATGAAATAATGTCCGAAGCAGTTTTTGATAAAGGTGTATTGGACGAATTGAAACTTACCACCTTAAAGAATCGCGAAAATTCAAAAACGAGTGCGCAGGCAATAAACGGGGCCTTAAATAATTATATGAAGTATGGAAAATTGAATCCAACAACAGCAATTTTAAGCAATACCGCCGTGAAAGGATTAACTGTTGCTGATATTCAAAAGACGCATAAGCAGTTGTTAATGAGTCCAAGAAAATATCTCTATTATGGAACATTAGAAGCCAGTGCGGTTTCAAATTCAATTAAAAATTCTGTATTTTTTGCGAAAAAGATAAAGGCAACAAAAGACGAAATTTCCCCAAAAATTAAAGAACAAACTTATACAACGCCAACCGTTTTCTTTGTAGACTATCCACAAGTTCAGGCAAGTGTTAGATGGTATTCAAAAGATGAAACCTACAATCCGAATTACCGTGCAACGGTAACTGCCTTTAATCAGTATTTTGGAGGAGATATGAGTAGTGTTGTATTTCAAACTATACGTGAGTCTAAAGCACTTGCATACAGTACATCGGCATTTTTCATTTCACCAGACAAACCTTCAAAACCCTACTTGTTTACTGCTTTTGTGGGAACTCAATCGGATAAATTTCACGATGCGATTTCATCAATGAACGAATTGATAGAAAACCTTCCCAAAAACGAACAAGTATTTGAGTTGGCAAAATCAAGTGTAATTAGTTCTATTGAAACAGAGAGAGTTACTGAGGATTCTTATATCCCCATGTTGTTAACTATGGAAAGAATGCAACAACCAAAGGATCCAAAAGAACAAACCTATGCAGATATACAGCGATTAACCTTCAACGATATTGCTGAGTTTCACAAAAAACACGTTGCGGGTAAAGTGAATTGTTTATCGGTAGTAGCTAGCAAGGAACGTTTAGATCTTGAAAAAGACCTAAAGAAATATGGAGATGTAAAGGTTTTGAGTTTAGAGGAAATTTTTGGTTACTAAATGAGTTCGTCGTTTTTTAGTTGAAATTTCTCAAATAACTCGGCCAAACTTGATTTGGTAAAATGCGTTTTTAATGCCTCTAAATGTCTATGATGGTGCAAATCAGTACATGCATAATCATAGAATCCTTCTTGAAGTAATTTGTTGGAAATGGTTTGCACTTCCTTTCCGTAATACGGGGTTAAAGAGAGAAGGTTGAGCTGAAAATCAAATCCTAAATCTTTCAGGAACGTGTAGTTTGTTTTATAATCTTTGTGGTAATAACCGTAACGTTCTGGGTGTGCAAGTATGGGTATATAGCCCATAATTTGCAGCTGAAAACTGTAGTTTTCAATGCGATCTGGACGATGTGCGTATGAAAATTCAACTAGAATGTTTTTGTCTTTTATGCAAAGCAGCTCCTCTTTCCGCTCTAATTTTTGAAGGAAAATATCATCCATCATGTTTTCTGCGGCATATCCAATGATTTGATTCTTTTGAGAATCAAGTGTTTCGGGGGATGTTTTTAATAATTGAAATGCATTTGAAATAGTTTCAGGAGTATTGGGATGTGTATCGGCAATAATATGCGGACTGGGTTTTACTTGATCAAATCCCAACTCCATTAATCCTAATAATAATTCGTTTGAAGTTTTAATATCGGGCGACCCATCATCAATTCCGGGTAATATATGGTTGTGAAAATCAAGCATGTTACAAATATCGTCACAAATCAAATGATTTTGGAGAGGAATTGAATTCAAAAAATGGAATAGTACCCAGAAAGTACATATCCTTTTTATATACTGATTTAACTTATTGATATACTCTAGATTTTGAATAAATGTCGATTTGACGTCTGTTTGAGGGTTTGTTTAAAAAAAAATACCAAAAAATTAGGACGAACTGTTTTGAATATTCGACGAAATGTTCCTAATTGCAAATTACGCTGTTAAATTAAAATCATATTATCATGAAAGTTACATTAAGTAAAATTCCGGTACTGGCCTTATTTGGTGCAGGGATTTTTGCTTCAAATTCGTTGAGTGCTCAAATGGCTTCTTCGATGAGCAAAAATTCCGAACCAACGGGCGACACAGTAAACATCGGTGAGGTAACGATTACCGCCACCGGTTTAACAACCAGTTCTCGTAAAACAGGTTATGGTGTTTCACAAGTTAAAGGAAAGAGCGTTGTTTCGTCTGGCGAAAGCGGATTGATTCAAGCACTTTCTGGAAAAGCTTCCAATGTTCAAATTACTCGATCTACTGGCGATCCAGGCGCGGGTGCTTACATTCAAATCCGTGGACAAAACACGGTTACTGGTTCCAATCAACCCTTGATCGTTGTTGATGGTATTCCGGTGAGTAACTCAAGTATTGGTGGTGGAATTGATGGGGTTGTTCAACAATCTCGTTTGAACGATATCAACCCAGCCGATATTGAAAATATTGAAATATTAAAGGGTGCTGCAGCTGCGGCTATCTGGGGAACTCGTGCAGCAAATGGTGTTATCATGATTACCACTAAAAAAGGTAAAAAAGGATTAAAAGTAGAAGTAAGCTCTACTTACATGATGGACGAAGTAAATCGCGAGTTTGCAAAGCAAAATAAATTTGGTCAAGGTGCTAATGGCAATTGGATTGCAAACAACGCTTTAAGTTGGGGTGATCGCATTGCTGATCGTTCGGGTACCGATGAATTTAATACCACGGGTAGATACTTCGAAGCGGCTGATGGTGATAAATACTATCCCATTGTTAAGAAAGGCTCTAAAGAAGTTTACAATGATGCCAACCGTAACCAAGTATTTAGAACAGGTACCACTTGGAACAATAACGTTTCCATTTCAAGTGGTAGCGATAAGGGTTCGGTATTCTTTAGTTTGTCTGATTGGAATCAAAAGGGTATTCTTAATGGTAACTCCGACTACAGAAGAACTACTGGTCGTTTGAATCTTGATTACAATGCTTCAGATAAGGTAACTTTTAGTTTGAAGAGTACATTGGCAAAAATTTCCTCAAACAGAATTCAAATGGGTTCTAACTTGAACGGTTTGTATTTGGGATACCTCAGAACACCTGCCGATTATGATAACTCTGATTGGATTGGTACATATTACAATGATGCGGGAATTGGGACTCCAGGATCGCATAGAGGTTACAGAAGATACTTAGGTGATGCTGTGCCTGCTTACAACAATCCAGGTTGGACATTGAATGAGCAAGTAAACTCTTCAGATGTTACTCGCTTTATTTTAGCTCCCGAGGTGCTTTATAAATGGGCGAAGAACTCTAATTTTATTGCTCGTGTGGGCTACGATGAGTCTTCAGATCGCCGTATCACTTATTTCCCTTGGAGATCGGCTTCAAGCAATTCCAACGGTTCTTTCTCAGACAATTTAATTCGCGAAAGTGAATTGAGTTTACACTTAATTAACCAGTCTAATCACAAGTTAACTAAGGATCTTAACTTAAATGCTACTTTAGGATATTTAGCTACTGACAGAAACTTCTATTCAATTGGAGGAAGTGCATTGAACTTTATTATCCGCGATCAAGATCGTTATGGGTTCTTCAATTCAACTTCAGAAAACATGACTCCATTTAACTCTGTTAGTCGTGTGTTGAATAACCGTTTCTACGGTACTTTTGATTTTGCATTTAAAGATAAAGTGTTCTTGAATTTAGGAACAGCAGCTGAACAGTCAAGTACTTTTGCCGATCGTTTCTATTCTCCAAGTGCGAGTTTGAGCTATGAATTTACAAAGGATGTAAAAATTCCAACGCTTTCATATGGTAAGTTAAGAGCTTCTTGGGGACAAGTGGGTGTTGCTCCTCCAGCGTATATTTGGGGAACAAATTACGTTAGTGCAAGTTCTGCTTCTGGATGGGGTGAAGTTATGGATGCTTCCTATTTTGGAGGTTCAATCTACAGAAGTACTGCTAGAGGAAACCCAGATATTCGTCCTGAAATCAAGCGTGAAATGGAATTCGGTGCTGATTTGAAATTCTTAGATGGTAGAATTTCTTTGGGTGGAACGTACTACCAAAATAAAATTGATGGTGCAATTCTTGCGGTGGCAGTACCTGCTTCTACAGGTTATACCAACCAATGGGCGAATGCAGCTGTTTTATCAAACAAAGGTTATGAATTAGATTTCAATGTTGCCGTTGTTAAGAATGATAAATTAACTTGGAATGTTTATGGTAACATTGGTACCAATAAGAATATGGTTGAAAGCTTAAGCGGAGTAGGTAACGTATTTCTACAAGGATTTACGGGTTCTTCATCTCGTGCAGTGGAAGGCCATCAAATGGGTGCTCTTTGGGGTGGTAAATGGGAAAGAGATGCAAATGGAAAGTTAATTCTAGATGCGAACGGATTCCCACAACAAGCTGCTGAAGAAGGCGTTATTGGCGATCCAAATCCAACTTGGAGAGGTGGTTTCGGTACAAATATTTCTTACAAAGGTATTTCTATGAATGTTCTATTTGAAGCATGTCAAGGAAATCAAATGTGGGGTGGTACTATGGGCGTATTGAATTATTTCGGTACTGCAGAACATACTGGAAATGAAATTACTGTTGACGCTACAAAAGCTGCTACGTTGAAGAATATCAATGGTGAGTCTATTGCAGATGTTGCAACTCCCGATGCAAATGGTCAATACACTGTGCGTGGAAATATTCAAAATTTCGGAAATGGTGATGTTTGGTTAGATCAAAGCTGGTACACCGGTTTAGGTGGTGGTTTCGGTCCTGTTTCTGAACAATTCATTTATGATGCTTCTTGGTTCCGTTTAAGAGAATTGAGCTTGAGCTATGAATTGCCTGCTAATTTGTGCAGAAAATTACATATCCCCGGTGCATCTGTAGGCTTCACAGGTCGTAATCTAATGCTTTGGACAAAATCACCTGAAAATGGTGGTTTGGAAGGATTAGACCCAGAAACCAATTTAACAGGGGTTACCAACGGCCGTGGTTTAGATTATTTCAACAACCCTGGAACCAAATCATACATCTTCAGCTTGAGTATCAAACTTTAATTAATTAAACAAAATGAAAAAGAAATTTTTAGTTCCTCTTATGGCTGGAGTATTGGCATTGACCTTGAACTCCTGTCAAAAAGATATAAAAGAAATAAACAAGGAAAATCCAAATCAATTCAGCGATTCAGATCCAACATTAATGATTACGGGTGCGCAAATGGCAAACGTGTTGTTTAACGAGGGTGAAGCAGCTCGATTGGCTGGTATTTTTAGTGGTTATTTTGTGGGATATGATCGTCAATATGTGTCTTACCAAGATTATAACATGACCTCTGGCGATTTTGATAATTCATGGGCTACCTTGTATTCAGAAGGTGTTGCACAATGCCGCTTGATTCGTAAAAAAGCGGACGCTGTAAACAATAAAACTTTGTCTGCAGTTGCCTCAATTACCGAAGCCCACTTGTTGTTAACCGCAAGCAGCTTATGGGGCGATATTCCAAATACCGAAGCTTGTCGCGATGATATCGCTAAGCCAAAGTATGACAAAATGGATGACGTTCACAAATATTGTATTGAGCTTTTGGACAATGCAATACCTAACGTGGGTGGATCAAGTGCTTACGGAAATGCTTATGTTGCTGGATTTGACTGGGCTGAAGTAGCAAACACACTAAAAGCACGCGCTTTACTGCGTAAAAAGGACTACCCAGGTGCTTTAGCTGCTGCATTGAATGGTGTTTCTAAAGGCAAAGATCTAAAAGCAAAACACGATCAAGAAACTCCAGGAGCTTGGAATTTGTATTTTGATTTCTGCTATTGGAATCGCGGTGGTTATATGTCTTGTGATGGATCACATGTATCTAAACTTATGGATACAGCAAGCACTTTGCAAAGAAACAATGCAAAAACAGACGAAATGCCTCGCTTTGATTATTATTTCTTAAGCGATCCTACAGAAGCATACAGTCCATTAGATCCTAATTTCTATGGTATTTTTTATGCAACTACAGCGTTCGATTTAGTAACCTATGTGGAGAATGAAATGATCATTGCAGAGTGTTACGCTCGTCAAAGTGAAAACGACAAAGCTTTGGATCATTTGAACAATGTACGTGCTGAACATGATGCTACTTATGGTACATTCCAAGCCTACGATATTGCAGATTTCGGACCAGGTAAAATGGTAGATGGTACATCCGTTAATGAAGCGTTGTTAATGGAAATTTTAGAAGAGAAGTACGTTTCTTTGTTTGGGCAAATTGAAACATTCTCAGATATCCGTCGTACAAAAAATGCTTTGGGTATTCCTATTAACACAGGATCCAAATTGCCTGCTAGATTCTTGTATCCACAGTCTGAATTAACCACGAATAAAGACAATGTTCCAACCGACCAATTGGATTTATTTTTAGACTTGGATTATTTTAAATAAAATTAAACTCATTGTGCACAATTATTTAGTATTTAAAGCCAAATAATTGAATTACAATAACAATGTAGAATTGTTAAACAGAAAGGGCCTCATTTGAGGCCCTTTCTGTTTATGTTGTAATTTTAAATGGTCTATTATGGTTTCAATCTTCCATACATTCTTGGGAATGGAATGGATTCACGAACGTGTTTCAATTTACAAACCCATGTTACCAATCTTTCCAAGCCCAATCCAAAACCTGAATGTGGCACAGAACCGTAGCGACGAAGATCCAAATACCATTCGAACGCTTCCATCGGCAACTGGTGCTCGTTGATTTTCTCAACTAGGTTTTCTACGTTGGTTTCACGTTCACCACCACCAACAATTTCACCATATCCCTCTGGAGCTAAAACATCCACGCCGCGTGCAAAACGAGTGTCTTCCGGATTGCGTTTTAAATAGAATGCCTTCACTTCATGTGGCCAATCATATACCATTACAGGTGAGTCGAACAGCTTGGTTAAAACCGTTTCATCGCTTCCCCCGAAATCATTGCCGTATTCGAAGTTTCTAGCGCTATTCAACCATTGAGGAATGTTTCTCAAATCTTCTTCAACATCTGATTTTTCTTGCTTTAGTTGAATGATTTTTGCGGTCATAAAGTTAATCTCACCTTTCTTCAATCCTGGAGTGGCAAGTTTGGATTCTTTTTCAGCAATTTCCGCTTCAATTGACTTTAATTTCTCTTCTGTTTGGGCTAATTCAGCTTCCAACATGGCAATACTGTAAATACCATTAACAGGTTTCTCCCCTTTAATGATGCTTACTGCTTCGTCGTAAGTCATTCTTGGGAAAGACTTCAATGAAGATTCTAACACAGACGTATCGCGACCTATGGTTTTTAACTCTTCGGAACATTCTGCCAATACATCTTTGATTACCGCTTGAAGCATGCCCTCAATCGTATCCATGTTTTGGAAAATATCGTAAAAAGCCATTTCCGGTTCAATCATCCAAAACTCTGACAAGTGTCTTCGGGTTTTTGATTTTTCAGCGCGGAAGGTAGGACCGAAAGTATAGATTTTACCCATGGCCATGGCCATCGCTTCACCATAAAGCTGTCCACTTTGACTCAAGTATGCCGGTTCGCCATAAAAGTCGGTTTCGAATAATGTGCTAGTACCTTCACACGCATTACCTGTGAAAATAGGAGCATCCATTTGAACGAAACCTTGAGATTGAAAATATTTATGAATCGAGAAAATGATGGTGTTTCTTATTTTCATGATCGCCCATTGACGTGTGCTTCTCAACCAAAGGTGACGTTGATCCATCAAGAATTCGATACCGTGTTCTTTTTTAGCAATGGGGTAATCGATGCTTCCGCCAACGATTTCAATTTGATTAACCTGAACTTCAACGCCGCCAATTTGTTTTTCATCGGCATGAACAGAACCTTGAATAATTACACTGGTTTCAAGCGCAGTACTTTGAGCAATATTCAAATTATTTTCGCCCGAATTATCTTGTGTTATTACACATTGGCAATAACCAGTTCCATCGCGAAGTACAATGAATACAATTCCTTTTCCTTCTCTTTTGTTCGATACCCAGCCTTTTAGTGTTACCGTCTGGCCCACTTGCTGTTTTAAATCGTTAATATAGGTATGGGAGCTCATAAAAAATTTAGTGCAAAGATACGATTTTGACTACGTAATTATTGATGACTAAAACAATATCAATCGAGTATATTTGTACTTTTGCCTAATGTCAGTGAATCAGATAACCGTATTTATTCCTTCTGGTGCAGGTGCGCCTGGTTTCGGGGGAATTTTACACTGCCTGAAAGTAGACCCCAATTTGGTGGTTCATGCTGGCGATCAAAATGCGCAATCTTACGGATTTGGGTTGGCTGATTTTGCAGTTAAAGTGCCCGCTTCCAATCAAGCAGATTACATTCCTTTTCTGCTTGAATATTGTTCCTTAAATCAAATAGATTTCATTCTTCCAATCACCACACGCGAATTGGAGCCTTTGTCGGAAAATGCTCATTTGTTTGAAGAAAGAGGCACAAAAGTTATTGTTTCATCCTTGCAAGGACTTCAAATTGCCAATAATAAGTTTCGGATTCTTGAACATGCCCGTAAACTCAACATTCCTGTACCCGAGTTTAAGCAAGTTTTCGATTTTCAAGAGCTTCACGATTATACTCAAAAACGGTTTAGTCAAGGAGAAATAAATCAATGTTTTAAGCCGGTACATGGAAATGGCTCACGTGGGTTTGGTGTGATTACGCAAAGCTTAAATTCGGATTTTCTCAGTCAAAAATCCGCATGGATGCCATTAACAATTGAAGAGTGGAGTCAAAGAATGGGTAGCAAACAGTTCGTTACTCCACTTTTGGTATCGGATTTTTTGGATGGGGTAGAATATAGTGTGGATGTGCTGGTTGCAAACAATGCAATCTGCTATTGCATCCCCCGAAGAAGAGACAAAATGATTGGTGGAATTAGCGTTGCTGGGATTATTGAAAACAATACAGAATTAATTGATTTAACCATTAAATTAGTTGAATCTTTGAATTTGACTGGGCCAGTTGGCGTTCAATGGAAGTATGATTCACAAGGAATTCCTAAACTTTTAGAAATTAATCCCAGGTTACAGGGAACCACCTCTGCATGCCTGTTGGCTGGAGTTAATATCCCTTTAGATACCATTAAATTCGCAAGTCCTAGCGCGTATAAGCCCTTGGCAGAAGTGGTTTGGGGAACTCCTTTTACCCGTTATTGGACGGATATAAATCCGATAAAATAATTAATTTAAAAACACCCTATTGATTTTGTTATTATCTTCGCAGTCCTATGAGTAACGAAAAACGCAACACGAAACTGTATTGGGCTATGTGCATCATCAGCGGTATTGCCCTTACTTATTTTACCATCTGGCTTCCTGAAGCG
>JACCDQ011264792.1_pt1 | contig 28603 bp, 26 predicted proteins | sample 7446031 | NCBI WGS metagenome assembly JACCDQ01 (sample SAMN15323442, study PRJNA562643) | freshwater metagenome | isolation source: river surface water | place: USA:Blue River Watershed | collected 2017-08-17 | reverse complement strand
GCCTTTTAAATTTGGACGGTACGCTAAGTGATTGATGTCGTAGATAAACTTCGAACCATTCAATCCCGGAGTTTGCCATTCAGGGCCTAAGCGGATGGCATCAACCGGACAAGCTTCTTCACAGAAACCACAGAATACACAACGAAGCATATCAATTTCATAGCTGATTGGGTATTTTTCAACTTGTGCGTCTGGGTGTTCACTGGCGGTGATTTTAATACATTCCGCCGGGCAGTTCGTCGCACACAACATACAAGCTGTACAACGAATTGCTCCGTCTTTTTTAACTGTAAGAATGTGGTTACCTTTGAATCGTGGAGAGTATTCATACTTCTCTTCAGGGTAATTCAGGGTCAACATTTTCTTTTTGTTAAAAAGATTTTTGATTAAATGCTTACCGGTGATGAAAAGACCCGTCACGATCCCCGGTAAGTACCAACTGCGATCATTATTTTTTGTTACAACTGACATAGTTTACTCCTACAAACGCCCGCGATTGAAAACGAATTCGTTTTTCTTGCGATGTTCAAGTGTCACTTGGTCGACACGTTTGTGTTCGTCCAAGAATAATTTTTTATCTGGAAGAGATGTGATTGAAACTTCTGATCCACTCAACAATTGCGCCACTTCTTGCCCTGAAAGAGCTTCGCTGACGATCGTTGTTACTTTATCGAATTTCTGAGCTTTACCTTGGAAATTCACAAAAGTTCCTGCTTTTTCGATGTATGTTTTCATCGGGATCATCGTGATTTGGTTCGAACCTGAGTAACTTCTTAAATCAGTCAAATTGCCTGAAGTGAAGTAGATCAAGTGCTTCGCCGTCGTGAAAAGATTTAACATCGGTTTCATTTCAGGGAAAACATTCAAGTTCTCTGGTCCAAACACAACTAGGTCTTTGATTTTTCCAGACTTCAAACCCTCTTCTAAATTTTTCCAAGAGTTATTGATTCCGTTTTTCTCAAGAACTTGTAGCAATCCTTTTGTATTTGGATTTTTGTCTCCACGGATTAAAAGACCATCGAATGATTCGAAAGACTCTTTGTTATTCACCCAGTGGAAAATATTTTTTGTTTTGTAAGTATTCACAAAAGTAGAAACCAAAGTTTCGTACTCTTCAACAGTGTGTTGACCTGTGAATACAACTGCGATTTCTTCTGCTTTCGCGCCTTTTAAAGCTAGGTAAGCATCTTTTGCTGCAGCTCCAGCGTGCATTTCAGTTTGCCACTTGCCGCCTTCGTATTTTTGACCTTTCAATAAACGGACGTCTTTGTTCACGAACTTGTAAGTATCGCGACCTTCATCACACATCCAGTGGCCATTTACGTCTGCGTTGTATTTAGGTTTAACGCGGAAAACGCCCTCTTTGTTGTAGTAAACTTTAACGCTACAACCAGTCGAGCAACCGTTACAAACTGTCGTTGAATCTTTAAGATACCAAACGCGTTGTTTGAAACGGAAATCTTTTGAAGTTAAGGCCCCAACCGGACAAATATCAACCGTGTTTAAAGAATATTTGTTATCTAATTTTTTACCATCGTGAGTACCGATTTCGGCGTGGTCACCACGGTTGAAAATTCCTAATTCATTTGTTTTAGAAACTTCATCTGTGAAACGCACACAACGAGAACACAAGATACAACGTTCAGAATCTAGAACCACTGTAGGGCCAAGATCGACAACTTTGTGTTTCTTCTGTTTTTTCTCGGCCATTTCTGGATTGTACTTACCGTATTCCATGTACTGATCTTGAAGACCGCACTCGCCGGCCTGATCGCAGATCGGACAATCTAAAGGATGGTTTATCAAATGGAAATCTAATCCCCACTTAACAGCCTCTTTCACTTTTTCAGAGGTGTTATTAATTTTCATACCTTCAGTGACAACGGTATTACATGCGATTTGTACTCTTGGATTTCCTTCGATCTCAACCATACACAAGCGACAAACGCCCGCGATACTTAGACCCGGATGCCAACAGTAGTGAGCAATGCGCTGATTATTTTCAGTCATCGCTTCGATGATCGTTTTGCCTTGGGCGACTTCGACTTCTACGCCATTAATGGTGCATTTCGGCATTTGGATTTCCTTTGTAAGCAGTTCCTTTAACTTTTGATTTACCTTCGCGTACGAAATATTCGAACTCATCGCGGAATTTCGTTACGAAACTTAGAACAGGCAATGCTGCTGCGTCTGATAATGCGCAAATCGTTTTACCCTTCATGTTGTCAGCTACTTTAATTAAAAGCTCGATGTCTTGCATACGGCCTTTACCAGCTAAAATAGAATGAACAACTTTATCTAACCAACCCGTACCTTCACGGCACGGAGTACACTGACCACATGATTCATGGTGATAGAAGTGTGTTAGATTTCCTAAGCACTCAACCATACATTGTGAATCATCGATCACGATAATCGCGCCCGAACCTAACATCGTTCCCATTTGGGCTAATGTTTCGTAATCAAGAAGTGCGCGCTCTGATTCTTCAGCCGTTAATACCGGTGCCGAAGACCCACCCGGAATAACCGCTTTCAATTTACGACCTTGTTTGAAACCGCCACCTAAGCCGTAGATCATATCTTTTAATGGATACGCTAACGGAACTTCGTAGTTACCAGGCTTCACGATATTTCCAGAAAGTGAAAATAATTTTGTACCCGCAGACTTTTCAGTACCGAATTTACGGTAGTGAGCAGCTCCATCACGGATGACGTATTTAACAACCGCTAAAGTTTCAACGTTGTTTACGATTGTTGGTTTACGCAAGTAACCCTGAACCGCCGGGAAAGGCGGTTTCAATTTCGGCTGACCTTTTAAACCTTCTAAAGAAGAAATCATTCCTGTTTCTTCTCCGCAGATGTAAGCACCGGCTCCACGATAAACGTCCATATCGTGATCAAAACCAGAACCAAGAATATTTTTTCCAAGGTATCCAGCTTTGTAAGCTTCTTGAATCGCATTCAATAATGAGTTGATCGAATCATCGTACTCACCACGAACGTAGATATAAGATTTTTTAGAGTTGATCGCGAAAGCTGAAATGATCATGCCTTCAATTAATTGATGAGGAGCTTTTTCCATCATCATGCGATCTTTGAAAGTTCCGGGTTCGCCTTCATCGGCGTTACAAAGCAAGTAACGTGGTTCATTGTTCTTAGGCAAGAAACCCCATTTCATACCTGTCGAGAAACCCGCGCCACCACGACCGCGAAGACCAGAAGCCTTCACCTCGTCGATGATCGCTTGCGGTTGCATTTTCAAGGCTTTTTCAAGCTCTTTGTAGCCGCCATTTTTTTTGTAACCATCAATACCTTTGAATTCAGGCAGGTGGTAAAATTCAGTGAGATATTTTGTTTCAGTTGCTGAAGCCATTATTTCATACCTCTTAATAAGTTCATCGCTGATTCAGGAGTTAAATTTTCGTAATATTTATCTCCGATTTGCATCATCGGAGCCGTGCCGCAAGAACCTAAGCACTCAACTTCAGAAACAGTGAAACGTCCGTCTGTTGTCACTTGATCTAATTTCACATTCAATTCGTGACAAAGATGGCTTGTTAATTCTTTCGCACCATTCAACATGCAAGATAATGTTCTGCAAACTTGCACGTGGTACTTACCGATCGCTTTCTTGTTGTACATTGTGTAGAACGTGAAAACTTCGTTGATTTGTGACTCAGGAATATCCATCACTTTCGAAAGCTCTTTAATCACTTCCGCATTGATGAAGCCATTATTTTCTTTTTGAGCGATATACAAAGCTGGCAATACAGCAGATTGCTTTGATTCGTATCTTTTAAGTTCGCTTAAAACTTTTTCTTTTCCGTCGTTTGTTAATTGAAACATGACTATCTATCCAATTCCCCAGCAATAACGTTCATGCTGGCTACTGTTGCAATGGCATCCGCAAGCATTGATCCTTTAACCACTTCTGGAAATGATTGGTAGATCGCAAAACATGGAGGACGCACTTTCAAACGATACGGATTTGCCGAACCGTCGCTGATTAAATAGAAACCCAATTCGCCATTCGCAGCTTCAGTCGCGTCGTAAACTTCGCCTGCTGGCGGACGCAAACCTTTGATCACCAACATAAAGTGATTCATCAAGCCTTCGATATTTCCGTAAACATCTTTTTTCTCTGGAAGAACGATGCCTTTGTCGCGAATTGTGTAATCGCCGCCCGGAACATTTTTGCAAACTTGACGGATGATGCGAATACTTTGGCGCATTTCTTCGATACGAACACAGTAACGATCATAGATGTCACCGTTTGTTCCGATTGGTACGTCAAAATCATATTGGTCATAACCATAGTACGGAGTCGCTTTACGCAAATCTAAGTTCACACCTGAAGCGCGCAACAATGGGCCCGTGTAACCCCAAGCGATTGCATCTTCTTTTGAAACCGGACAAACACCTTGAGTACGCTTAATGAAGATTTTATTTTCAAGCATTAGCTTTGTGATTTCGTCCACGCAGTCGCTCATTTCATTGCAGAATTGAAGAACGTCGTCGAACCAACCATCCGGAGCATTCTGAGCCATACCACCAACACGAGTCATTGATACGGTCAAACGAGCTCCGCAAAGTTTTTCAAACAAGTTGTAAACTTTTTCACGATAGGTGAATAAGTGGAAGAATGCAGTCAAGGCACCCAAGTCCACGCCGCCAGTACCGACCGCAATAATGTGATCGATGATACGAGAAAGTTCACACAAGATCACACGCATTGCTTGCGCACGCGCTGGGATCTCAACTCCAAGAAGTCTTTCAACTGATTTACAGTATCCCACGTTATTCATAGGCGCTGAACAGTAGTTCAAACGATCAGTGTATGGAATAACTTGGTTGTAAGGGTGTGTTTCTGCCATTTTTTCAAAACAGCGGTGCAAGTAACCGATTTCGCAACTTGCGCGAATAATTGTTTCGCCATCAAGTTCAGCCATGACACGTAAAGTTCCGTGCATCGCTGGATGCGAAGGACCAACGTTCAACGGAACATAACGGCTATCTAACTGATCACCACGTTGTTCAGGTGTGTTGTCAAAGTGAATTGGTAAAACAGAATCACAGTGTTGTTGAGCATCAGCTTCGTAATCTTTACGAAGAGGATGTCCGACAAATTGGTGATGCGTTAAAATTTTTCTTAAATTTGGGTGACCTTCGAATCTGATTCCGAACATGTCGTAGGCTTCACGCTCAAACCAATCAGCACCTTTCCAGATAGTCGTTGCAGTTTTGACAGATTCACCTTCAGCAACTTGAGTTTTTACACGCAATCTAGAAAAATCTTTTCCGTTGAATAAGTGATAAACAACATCAAAACGCTTTGCACGTTGAGGATAATCAACGCCACAAACATCCATCAAGAAATTGTAACCTGCGTATTCTTTCAAGTAGCGCAACAAGGCCGGAGTCGCTTCTTTCGAAGCCTCAATCACATTGTCACCAACCGGAGAAAAAATAAATTTAAATTCATTTCCGCCGAACTTTGCCGAGAGATCAGATTTTAAAACTTCAGGAAAATTTCCCATTACGGTCTCCCTAATTGTAATTTAGAAGTAACGGCTTTCACGTCATCAGGAGTTCCCGCTTGAATAGCTCCTGTTGTGTAAGGAGAAACCCAATTGTCTTTCCAAGGACGTGGAGTGTGGTCTTTAATCATTTTTTGTAACGTCATCACGCCATCCAAAACAGCTTCAGGAGTCGGAGGACAACCTGGAACATAAACGTCAACTGGGATCACTTTATCAGCGCCTTGAAGAACGTGATACGCGCGATAGAAACCACCAGAGCTTGCACATGCACCCATTGATAAAACATATTTTGGCTCGAGCATTTGTTCGTAGATACGAACCAAGATCGGCGCCATTTTTTCTGTGATCGTTCCAGCCACTAAAAGTAAGTCAGCTTGACGAGGAGAAAATCGAACAACTTCAGCTCCGAAACGAGCTAAGTCATACTTAGGTCCCATCACTGACATCAGTTCGATTCCGCAACAAGCTGTTCCGTAAGGAAGTGGCCACATTGCATTTCTTTGTCCCCATGCAACTAGTGCATCGAGCTTTGTTGTAATCGCAAACGACCTTGAAAGATCGTCAGCCGATTGAGTCGCTTGTGAATTCGTTGGCGAGTTCATAAAAAACCTCTAGAGATTTAAATATCTCATTCCTATTTATCATTAAGTTTTCATTGCACATCATGGCAAAAAACCTCAGTGAAGACAACGAGATAAGCGGGCCTTCGTCAGCGAACAAAAGCTTACAACGCATGCGCTCTGAAATTCATTTTTTTGCGAAAAACTAAAAAAACTTGTTGGTGAGTTTAAGTTTTTATTCCTAGACTTTTGTGCAGCACAGTTTTCACTCAAGGAGGGGTTCATGAAAGCATTAACTATCGCATTGGTTGCGTCTTTAACTCTAGTAAGTCAGGCATTTGCTGCCGATTTGCTAATCAAAGTGGCACAACCCGTATACACAAAACAAGCAGCACACTATTTTAGCTCACAAGGGCTTAAATCAGAGGCCTTAACTGAACAATGGATTCACGTTGAAGGAAACACGACTCAAGCTCAACTTCAAGGCTTCTTAGAAAGCGGTTCGATCTTGAAAGTGCAAAAGAACTTTATCATTAAGACGATGAAGAATCCAACTTTGCACACAGCTTTGCAAAAATATTTAGCTGATCACCCTGATCAAGTTAATGCACCACTTGCAGATGCACGCGACAATCCAGCGATTCCAAACGCACCGACAGTTGGCTCTGGAGCGGATCCACTTTTTGCAAAACAATGGGGCATGAGCGACATCGGCCTTCAAAACGCTTTGAAGATCAACCCAGGTTCAAACAATATTATCGTTGCTGTGATCGACACAGGTGTTGATTACACTCACGAAGATTTACTTCCTAATATGTGGAGAAATACAAAAGAAATTCCTGATAACGGAATTGATGATGACAACAACGGATACGTTGATGACATCGTTGGTTGGGATTTCTTAGATAACGACAACAAACCTTATGATTTAGCGGCTGCAAGCCTAGGCGACATCTTAAATGGTGGAAACCCAGGTCACGGAACTCACTGTGCTGGTAACGTTGCTGCTCGTGGAAATAACGGCATCGGTATTTCTGGTGTTGCTCCGAACGCACAAATCATGGCTTTACGTTTTATCGGTGAACAAGGAACGACAGCTGCAGCGATTAAATCAATTCGCTACGCGGTTGATAATGGCGCGAAAGTTCTTTCGAACTCTTGGGGCTCTGAAGGCGAAGATTCTGCTGACGCTGACGAAAACCAAGCATTGCGTGATGCGATTCAATACGCTCAAGACCACGACGTATTATTCGTAGCAGCTGCTGGTAACTCGACAATCAACAACGACACATCTGATAAACGTGGCTACCCTGCAAGTTACGACCACGCAAACATCATTTCAGTTGCTGCGGTTGACGTACAAAACAAAATCGCTTCTTTCTCGAACTACGGCGCAACTACTGTTGATATCGGAGCTCCGGGCGTGAAAGTTTTCTCAACAACTGTTGGCGGTAAGTACTCTGATTCAGTGATCCCAATGTTGGGCGCTAACTGGGACGGAACTTCAATGGCTTGCCCTCACGTTGCAGGTGCCGCAGCTCTTTACTGGTCAGCTCACCCAGAAAAAACTTACGCACAAGTTAAAGCAGCTATCTTAGCTTCTGCAATTTCAATCCCATCTCTTCAAGGTAAAACCTTAACAGGCGGAAAATTGAACGTAGAAAAATTAATGCAGCAATAGGTGCCAGGCCCTGTTTGGTCTAGCGCCAAGTCAAATTTCAGTTACAAAAAAGCCAGGTGATGAACCTGGCTTTTTTATTTTAAAACCACACATATGCAGGCTACCTAGGAAGCACCAGCGGGTTTGTAGTCGACGTTAATTTGCACGTCGGCCGCTGGAATTGCGGTTCCGTGAAATTTTAGAATGTAAACCACTTTTCCATTCGACGTTTCTGTTTCTAAAGTCCAACCGTTTACTGGATCTTCGAAAATTTCAACTCCGGCGACAGACACTCGAATTGTAGATTTATCAGGAACATCCTTCAGGCGATACGCCGTAATTCTTTCTACGATGCGCGCCTTGATATTCGATAAAGCATTGGTGTAGTCGTTATTACAGATTGATTCTTTAACCCCACCCGAAACATCAACAAGCTTCATGTACTTAGCTCCACGCGAAGGCGTTCCACCTAAGTTGTCACAACTTTCATTTGCAACCGTACCAATGAAGTTTGCAATCCAAGCCCGCCCGCCCTCTTTAAAATCGGGACGAAAAGTATTCATGTATTTAACAAAATCATCTCTACTACCATCTCCAAATTCAGAACTTTGATCTTCTTCATCACCCAAAAAAATCACAGAAAAAAAAGCATCACTACGCAAAAACCCCGGAGCCTGAGTCGCTGCATAGCTGCCCGTAGCAAAAGCCAATGCATCTAGACCGCGTTCATTGTCAGAGCCTTTATCTCCAGTCACTAAACGGTTTGCAAGTTGATTAATATTTGCCGAAGTTAAGAACTTAGGACTTCCTAAAATCTGACGAGTCATTGGATACGTCGTTGCATTTGTCGTCATTGTCGTCGTCGTGACGGCCACATGATAATCCATATGTAACTGATTTAGCGCATTAATCATGTCAGGCACACGCGACGCAAGCCTCTGTTGATGCTGCAGCATTGAAGATGAATTATCAATCACGAACAAAATGTCTACTTTGTTATTGTAAACAACAGTCTGCCCGAAACTATCTTGCGTACTCGGCAATGAAAAGCTAGTTGCTTTTCCGCCGCAAGACGCGGCAGCCAACAGAGCCAAGAAAACAAAAGTGATTTTTAAAAAAGCTTTCATAGACTTTCCTTTTTAGGCTGCTTTTGAACCCATCGCAAATTTCGAGATTTTTTCTTTTGCAGCCGCAGAAACATGAAGAAACTGCACTCCGTATTTGTCACCAACACGATTGACGACTTTGCAAATAGCGTTAAATGCCGGAACTTGATCCGACGGTTTAAAGTGAAGATATAACTGTTTTTCTAATTCAAACTGAACATCATGAGCGGTAAAGCCTGCGCCACCAGCGCTAATTTCAAAGCTTTCCCCTTTGAACAATTTTTTACGATCATGTAACAATAGACTACTTCCGTATTGTGCACGAGCATGTTTTCGACGAAAGAAAATCTCTTTATCTGTAGTCGTCGGCTTGCTTTTCATGTTTTCGTAAATCTCTTTAATTTTATCCGTATTGTAGTCCGGAACTTCAGCCAAACGTTTCCAAGAATCTAGCCCGTGCCTCCAAATAAAATCAAACTCGAATAAAGTTTTACTTTGTAACATTTGTATCATTTCTAATTGCGAAAACGGACCATAGTTATTCTCTTGCTTCAAGATGTACCAAGATCTTTCACGAACAGGATCAGTGTGTACCTTCTGAGGAATTGTTTCTCGAATCGGGGATTTGAAGCTACTATTGAATAAACCAGTAAACAGCGGTGACTCCAGCAACAAAATCCAATCATTGTTTTTTTCATCGTAGATATAATCATTCCACATCAAAACTTTTTGATTGAGCTTTTCGGCGATTTCATTAACAGTCCAAGGGCCTTTTTGAATTCCTAAATGGGCAACAAAATATTTTTCCATAGCTTAAATCCTTATTTTTTAAAGCAGATTTACAGTTTCTTGTCGGAAAAAAATTAGCCCTTCTTAATTTTTCAGAGGAGAAACTAGCCCTAAGCCTTAGCTAAAGACATATCGGAACCAAATAAAACTCACTAAAAAGAGCCTTAAACTGTCTAAAAATTAGATTGTTTTCAGTTGGATTAAATGACGATTTTCAAAAATTTAATTAGGCAGCGCTTTTGTAAAGATAGTTCTCAAGGTCGATCGTTGTTGGCTTTGCAAATCCACTATGTGCCATCGTAAAATTAAGCACAACATGTCGATCAAATTGTTGTCCAGCGCCTTTTTCAAGCTCTGCGTAAGCCTGCCCTACAGTTAAAGCTGCCCGGTAGACTCTATTTGTTGTCATGGAATCAAAGGCATCAACAACGCATAAGATCCTAGAAATTATTGGAATTTCTTCGCCCTTCAATCGCTTTGGATATCCGTTACCATTGAAATGTTCATGATGTGAATGAACGGCTTCAATTACGTCTTTGAAAAATGAATCAACTAAAGCCAATGGTCGAATCGCATCTTCACTGGCAGCTACATGACTTTTCATAATTTCATATTCAATAGGATTCAACTTCGTGGGTTTTGATAAAATGTCCTGATCGATCGTTGCCTCTCCGATATCGTGTAGATATCCGGCGATTTCAGCAACTCGTTGCTGATATTCTCCCAGGCCAAGCTTCACAGCCAACTGTTTGGCCATTTCTCCAATACGAAGATTATGTTCAAATGTTCCGGGTTCGCGCACTCGCACATATTGCAACAAACTTGCTGCCGCTGCATTTGCCCATTGTGGAACCTGTTTCTCACTCATTTGATACTAACCCCTTGAAGTCTCATCGGAGTTTGCTTTGCATAAATGTAGTCAAGATTTCTGGTTTTCGAACCAGACATAGGTCTAAATTATTGAGTTATGTAGCAGAAGGATTACCAATGGCGGCCAGCCAATCGGCTGTTGGAAGAATTAATTTTCTTTCTTGAAGATCAAAAAAACCTGCTGTGCATTCCATTTCGCAAGCCACATCACCATTTTCCTTGACCATAGTCTGGCGTAATTTTGAAATTTTCCCAGTATAAGACACGACTTCTAAAGTTATACGAATTTTTTCACGAAGGTTAAGTTCTCTTAAAAACTTCAAGCTCACTTCTAAAATAACTGGCCCTTTTTTTGTTTCATGAACTTTTTTAAAACCATATCCACGATCAGTTATGATTTGCCAACGAGCCTCTTCAAACAAAGTTAAATAGACTGCATTGTTTACGTGTCCGTATGTATCCAGGTGCGATTCACGAATCAAAGTTTCGTAAGAAAAAATCATACTACTTTAAAGCCTCTCGAATATAGGCAGAAGCTTGATCCATCAACCAAACTACAACCGCGATCACCGCGATAATCGTCCCAACTTCAGGCCACATCGCTTGTCCTTGGTACTTAATTAACATCGTACCGATACCACCACCACCAACTAAACCGATGATCGTCGCCATACGAACATTGATGTCCCAACGATAAACTGTAAAAGATATATAAGGTAAAATAACTTGTGGAACGATCGCAAACCAAATCATTTGCAACTTAGTTGCACCGACTGATTGAACACCCTCAATCGGCCCCTCACTCACAGTTTCAACCATTTCAGAATACTGTTTTGTTAAAGAAGCGATCGAATGAATCATCAAAGCAAGCATACCGGCGAAAGGCCCAATACCAACCCAAACTGAAAAAATAATCGCCCAAACCAAGGCCTCAACCGAACGAGTCACATTCAAGAAAGTACGAATCGCCATATAAATTCCAAAAGCGAAAGGACTTTTCATAATATTTTTCGCAGCCATGAAACTAAGAACGAAAGCAAATGGAATGGCTAAGAAAGTAGCCATGAATGCCATAAAAATTGTTTCAATAATATTTAAAACGGCACGAGGTAAAACATCCCAATTCGGATTAAATATGCCTGCAAAAAGACGTTTAGCTCCGCCAAATCCATCTTCATTTAAAAGTTCATCAATTGAGAATTTGGTTTTTACGTAACCAACTACAAACAAAACCAAAATTGTGACAAATAAATGCCATCCCCAAAAAGTTTTAAACCATGCTTTGGCTTCAGCCCGGGCTTTCTCATAATCTGGCTCGAAAAGATTTTGCCCCAACGTTTTGATCCCGGCAGCATTCAAGGCGTAACTTAAAAGTCCGCCCAGAATAATTCCACCAAAGAAAATTGCAGAAACACGAGGTAAATCTAACAACTGCTCTTCTGTTGGTGAAAAAATTACTGAAAGAGCGACACATAAAAATAATGCGAATGTAAACCCGTCAAGTAATGATCTGCGAATAATATTTGATTTCATTTTGCGCCCCTCTGATTGACCTAGTTGATATGAACTTCTTTAGCGCCTTGGCCATAGATTTTTTCGAACCAAGCTTCATCAATATTTTTTGGATCACCTTCATAAACAAGCTCTCCACCTTTCAATGCAATCACACGAGTCGCGTACTGCCGAACTAAAGATAAGAAGTGAAGATTGCAAATGATAGTGATTCCCAATTCTTGATTTACCTTGCGCAAATAATCCATAACCGTATGACAAGTCGCTGGATCTAACGAAGCAACTGGTTCGTCGGCTAAAAGTATTTGAGGTTGCTGTGTTAAGGCCCGCGCGATTGCAACACGTTGCTGCTGCCCACCAGAAAGCTGGTCAGCACGGATATGAGCTTTTTCTGCAATACCTACAAGTTTCAAATATTTTAAAGCTTGGGCTTTATCGTCATCAGAAAATAAACCAAGCATACTTCTAATTGTCGAAGTGTAAGAAAGACGCCCCATCAAAACATTGCTTAAAACAGTATGACGAGGAATTAAATTGAAATGCTGGAATATCATTCCTATTCTTTTACGTAAACCACGAATGCCAGAAGCCGAATCAACTTGAGTTGTATCGACATACTGTTTGGTCGTTTGGTCATGAAATAAAACTTCTCCACTTGTTGGATCATGCAAACGATTCAAACAACGAAGTAAAGTCGATTTACCTGAGCCGCTCAGACCTATCACTACCAAAAATTCCCCTTTCTTAACATCAAATGATACGCCTTTTAAAGCGCTCACGCCGTTCGGGTAAGTTTTGACAAGATTTTTGATTTTGAGAATCGGCTCAGACATGTGTGTTTTCCTTTACAAAAAAGATGGAACAATATCTCAATTACTTCTTCTGCATTAACTCAGTCATGTCTTTGTCAGCTAACATCGAACGAACAGCTTCGTAGTCAGTATCACTAGCTTTTTTAACTTCAGTTACGCCGTAAATGGCTTTGAATGCCGCTTTACCTTCTGAAGTTTCAACGAATTTTTCCATCGCATCAACGATTTTGGTTTTCATTTCTTCAGGCATTTCTTTGCGGAATACGATTGGATCGTTTTTGATTGAATCAGATAATGACAAGATCACAACTTTCTTTTCAACATCTGGATATTGAGTCAAAACCAAGCGACGAGCGTCTTCGATTTTTTCAACGCCTTTTTCATCTTTTGCAGGAGGAGAGTAGAATGTCGCGCCGGCGTCTACTTGACCATTATAAACCATTGAAACTACGTTATCGTGTTTACCAGCAAAAACTGTTTCTTTAGGTTCGATTTTTTTGTCTTTTAAAGTTTTTAAAGGAAGAATGTAACCAGACATAGAAGCTGGTTCTACGAAAGCTACTTTTTTACCAGCTAAATCTTCAACTGATTTGATATCTGATCCAGCACGAACAACGAATTGAGATTGATACGTATCTGCTCCGTGACGGATGACAGTCAATTTAGCTTCAGCACCGTATTTTTTGTTAGCCAAAACATATCCAAAAGTGTTGATAGCAGCAACGTCAGCACGTTTTGTACCGAATGCTTCAACAACAGCGATAAATGATTGTGGAATCGTGATTTCATATTTGTATGGAGTGTTTTTCTCTAGATACTCTTGAAATTTTTTAGAGTTATCTTCGATTACTTTCGCATCCACAGAAGGTACGAAGTGCATTTTAATTGGATTTTCTGCAGTACCTAATTCAGCTGTTTTCTTTGTACAGCTCGACAAACTTGTCAGGGCAAGAACACATGCAGATGCAAATACGATGGCTTTTAGAGCAGACTTTTTCATAAAACTCCTAAGGGTTTTTGAGATCAAAATTTGTGGCACGAAGTTAACAAAAGTCATTGGTGATTCCAACTTCTTTCAGCAGAAAAGACTTTTCTTTTTCTCGTGGGGAAGACATACTCGGGGGAAATGAGCGAAAATCATTCAAAACTTAACGAAATCATTAAAATCTCTCGCGAATTACATGCTCAAAATTTACGCAGCCTTGCCGTTTTCGACCTCGATTCAACACTGTTTAATGTCAGCACCCGCACCCGTCAGATTTTGAATGAATTTTCAGAAGCCTACAATCAACCAGCTCTGAAGTCGGTCGAAGTGAAGATGGAAGATTGGGGCATTAAAGAAGCGGTACTCCGTGCTGGCTATACAATTGAAAAAGACCAAGAGCTTCTGAAAGATTTGCGAGACTTTTGGCGCGATCGTTTTTTTTCGAATGAATATATTCATTACGACGTGCCTTACTCAGGAGCTGTGTCTTACGTTTTAGAATTGGCCGAAACCGGTTGTGAAATAATGTACCTAACTGGAAGAGACCAACTGCGAATGGGTAAGGGTTCGGAAGAAGTTTTAAAAAAATGGGGATTCCCTTGTGAAAAAGGGCAGTTGTTTTTAAAACCAGAACGCACACTCGATGATGAACTTTTTAAAAATGATTGGTTTCTGAGTTTGGATCGGAAACCCTACTCAAAAATTTATTTCTTTGAGAATGAGCCCGTCAATATTAATGCTGTGGCCAAATCATGCCCTGAAGTCGAAATTATTTTTATAGACACAACTCATGCACGTAAACAAGAAGTCACCTTACCCCTATTACGCATAAAGCACTTTGGAAGAGAATAAATATGTTAACATTGATTGCCACTCCAATAGGGCGAACAGACGAAATCACGTTGCGATCGCTTGAGTTACTACGAAATGCTGATTTGGTTATATGCGAATCGACGAAAGAAACCTCGAAACTTTTAAAGCAACATGAGATCAAAGCTAAAAGATACGAGGTTCTTGACGAGCACAGCACGGCCGAAGATGTGCAAGCCTTAACAGAGCATTGTCGAACACAAAATGTCGTGTTGGTTTCAGATTGCGGAACTCCTGGATTTTGCGATCCAGGATTTCAAGTTGTTGAGCTTTGTAGAAAAGAAGGTATTCAAGTGCAGTCTTCATTAGGAGCCTCGAGCCTAATGGGATTGTTGTCTTTAAGCTCTCAGCGCATCTATCAATTTCACTTTCGAGGATTCATTCCCGCTGAAAATATTGCGCGTGAAAAAGAGTGGCAAAACCTCAAGAAATGCAAAGAACCCTTTGTGTTGATGGACACACCTTACCGGTTAAAAAAAATGATCGATGAATGCTGTATTCACTTAAAAGATCGTCGCTTATTGTTAGCGATGAATCTTTCGCAAGAAAACGAAACCGTTCTTGAGGGAAAACCCGAAGAAATACGCAAAAAACTTTCGTTTGAAAAAGCAGAGTTTATGATTCTGGTTTATGCTTAGCTCATTACCAATTGATGTATTTATAGCGAAAATTCAAGCGGGATTTTCAAAATCAAAAAATGTGATTTTAACAGCCCCGCCTGGCTCGGGAAAGACTTTGCGCGTTCCGGCCGCTTTGGCTAAGGATTTGATCGAAAAGAAATCCAGCCAAAAAATCATCGTTTTAGTTCCGAAAAGAATCGCCGCTGTCGCAGCGGCCTCGCGAATTGCCGACGAAAATAACTGGCAACTTGGCAGTGAGGTCGGATATCAAGTTCGTTTTGACCAAAAATGCACCGAGAAAACCACTTTAATTTTTATGACTGAAGGGGTTTTCGTTAAACGTCTGTCGAATTCTGAGTTTTTGAATGACATTCATACGATCATTTTTGATGAATTTCATGAGCGTTCGTCTTTAAACGATATTGGCTTTGGATATTGTTTTGAACAACAAATGCTATCAGAAAAAAATGCGGATCTTAAGATTCTAGTCATGTCGGCGACTTTAGATGCAAAAAAAATTGAAAAATTCTTAGAAGACTCTGTCTGCGTTCACGTCGACTTAAAACCTTTTCCTTTAGAAATTTTAAAAAGCAAAAAAGCTCAAAGACTGCAATTCGATTTTACTGCGGGAGATATGATCGCTGACGCCACTAAAGATCTTTTTCGGAAACAGACAAAAGATGTTTTAGTTTTTCTGCCCGGGCTTTATGAAATTCGCATGGTGCAAAATAAACTGCAGCAAACGTTACCCGGAGTCGCAGTCGATATTTTGCATGGCTCAATCCCCATTGATGAACAAAAAAGAATTTTAGCAGTCGCCAACCACAGACGTATTATTTTAGCGACCAATGTGGCTGAATCGTCTTTGACTTTACCATCCGTAGACGCCGTCATAGATTCAGGCCTTGAAAAGAAAGCAGTTTATGAAAAGAAAATCGGCTTTCAGCGTTTAGAGCTTAGACGTATTTCACTTTTCTCTGCGCGCCAAAGAGCTGGCCGTGCGGCGCGTGTCGGCCCTGGTATTTGTCAACAGATGTGGCATGAAACAGATGAACGTTCGATGAGCGAACAAATCGAGCCCGAAGTTTTAAAGAGCTCATTATTTGAAGAAGCTTTAATTTTACTTTCAATTGGAGTCGGTGATCCGCAACACTTCAGTTGGCTTGATCGCCCGTTGAATTCATTTCGTCCAGTTCTTGAAAAGTTTCATCGTTGGAATTTAATTGATGAAAAAAATAAAATCACTTCATTAGGACTTGATGTTCAAAGATGTCCTTTAGATCTTGAACGTGCGTTGCTTTTTGTTGAATTAAGCCTTGCTGGTTTTCAAAATGAAGCCGCTAGATTTTTAGCATTCGTTGAAACCACTGACTTTGCTAAAGTCAGTCATGCTGTTGATCTCTATGATCTGAACCTTACGGATATGGGAAGAAGAATTGAACAGCAGTTGCAGAAAATTAAATTGCATTCAAAATTGACAGCCGCAGGCGATTCGAATTTTCGCGACACTTTGATTAAAACCTTCTTACGCTACTTTCCAGAAAAAATGGCGCAACGTAAAGACGGCCAAGCCGGTATTTCAACTTTAGGACGCGGAATTCATTTAGCAAGTCATTTAATAAATAAAGACAGTGACTATTTTTTACTGCTTTCAGGACGAGATACAAATGATAACTTGTCGGTGATTGATTTTGCGATCGGATTTTCTCAAAAAGATTTTGAAAGCCTCAGTCAAGAAGAACAGACTACACAAATAGATTACGTTTTGGATTTTGAAAAGAAGACAATCTACAAACAACAAAAAAAGTTGTCAGGTCTATTTACTTTATCGGTAGGGACTAAAATACCATTAGACACAAAAAAAGATCACAAGCTTTTTCAAGAAGTATTTTTGAAACATATTGCAGAATTTATATCGAACCATTCACAGGCGGCTACTTACTTTAAGAAAATTTTCTTTTTACAAAAGAAGAAAGCTTTCTTGGGTTATGAAGAAAGTGACTTTTTCTTTCTTGAAGGTTTGAATGAAAAAATTTACGAATCTCTTTCAGAAACTATTGGTTCTTTGGTTGAATTCTTAGAATATGATTTGTTTCAACTTCTTATTTTTCTGACTCCAGACCGAATTAAAAATGATTTGCAAAAATTGCCAAGTCAATTTTCATTACCTTCAGGAAAAACTGTTCCCGTCGATTATGATTCAGAGCAGGCACCTATGATTTCAGTTCGGTTACAAGAGCTACTCGGAGTCTTGAAGACTCCCTCTTTACTCGACCAAAGATTGAAATTCACGGTCGAGCTATTAGCTCCGAATTATCGTCCAACACAAATTACGGGCGATTTAGAGAATTTTTGGAAGACTAGCTATCAGGACGTTCGTAAAGATTTACGAGCGCGATATCCAAAACATGATTGGCCCGAGAATCCCCTAGACTGGAAACCAGAAATGTCGAAAAGATTTAAGAAGTAAATTTTATAAAATTCAAATCACTTGCCGATAAGATCCTTAACAGGAGCGGCAAAAATGTTCTTTCAGACCACAAAAATTATGGCATTTCTTTTATTTTTTGTTTTGGCCTCACTTTTTGGATGTTCGCAAAGCGGGTTTTCAACTAGCGGAAGCCAAAGCAGTCAAGAAACCCCAACGCCATCGACCCCTGATGACCAAGAAGCACCTACAGATCCAAATAAACCCGATGCCTATTCCCCTTTGAGTTGGGAAAACAATGTTAAGGATAGCGTTTTGTGGTCTTTGATGGTTTTTCGCCTTATTCAAACTGAACAACCCGCGCTATTGCAAACTAAGGTGACCGACATTGCTACTTTCTGCCCGCGCTACGATTCTTTAGACCAGGTTCAGAAGATTAATTTCTGGGGGCAATTGATTGCAGCAATTGCCAAGTTTGAAAGCGGATGGAAACCCGTTACTCGTTACGTCGAAACTACTATGGGAAACGACGCTATAACCGGAGAACAAATTGTCAGTGAAGGGCTATTACAACTTTCGTATCAAGATGCAAAGTACACCTCTGCTTTTTGTAAATTTGATTGGTCTGTTGATAAATTTTTGAATCTTAAAAACCCGATGGATGCACGCAAAACAATTTTTGATCCCTATAAAAATTTAAGATGCGGTTTAGCTATATTGGCAAAACAAATTAAAAACAAAAAAGCTATTGCCGTGGATAGCGGAGCCTATTGGTCCGTTATTAAAATCGGAAATAAAAATAGTAAAATCGAAAAAATCTCGGCCATAACCAAGTCTTTAAGTTTTTGCCAATAGTTCTTCAACAGAATGAGTAGCGTCAGTGTTTTTGAATTTCAACGCTTTGAGGGGCTACAACAGTGCCTCCGACCGATACTTCTTTCATCACGACAGCATTGGCACCAATTCGAGCTCCATCGCCGATCTTGATGGGGCCAAGAACTTTAGCGCCAGCTCCAATTAAGACTTTATTTCCTACAGTTGGATGACGCTTGATTGGATCAAACTTAAGTCCGCCTAAAGTTACTCCGTGAAAAATAATACAATCGTCGCCAATTTCAGCCGTTTCACCGATAACACATCCTACGCCGTGATCGATCACCAATCTTTTACCGATTTTTGCTCCGGGATGAATTTCGATACCAGTTAGAGTTCTAGAAATATCAGCTACCAATCGCGCCAGAAAGAATAGTTTAATTTGATAAAGGGCGTGCGCAATACGATGAATAAAAACGGCCCGAGGACCCGGATAAAGTAAGAAGATTTCTAGATAAGATTTTGCCGCTGGATCATACTCTTTGTAAGCTTTTAAAAATTCAAACATTTTAAGTCCAACGCCCTTTAAGGTTATCTAAGTAAAAATATCGATCGAAGTGTTCATTGTAACGCGACCAACTTTCACCGGTTTGGCGTTCTGACTCGATGAAGTTCTGAATGGTATCTACTTTTGAATCTAAATCGTCAACCATTGCCACTAAAATTGCTTCCATAAAATAAGGGCGAACGGGGGACCCGTATTCGAGCTTACCATGATGAGAAAGCACAATGTGCTTCATGATCTCTTTGAGATCCTCGGGAAATCCCAAGATTCTTTGCGCTTTGCGATCGATTAACTCACAGGCCAATTGCATATGCCCCAAGAGACGACCTTTATGTGAGTATTGAATTTGGTCATTGTTTATATCGAGCTCCCAAACCTTACCTAAATCATGAAAGATGGCTCCGAAAATTAACAAATCGTAATTTACAAATTTATAGTGTAACGATATCGACTTCATTAGACCGCAAATAGAAATGACGTGCTCTAGCAGTCCTCCTCGATGCGCATGATGAATCGTCTTTGCAGCTGGGGCCTTTAAAAGTAAGTTTTTGATTTCTTCATCTTGAATTGAATCTAAAATCAGTTGCTTAATTGGGTTTGATTCGAGCTTATTTACAATTGAAACAAGTTCCGAAAATAAAGCATGGGTATCGATCTTTCTACCTTCAATTACAAAATCTTCTTTTTGAAATTGTCCATCGATAGCCCTTTCAAGCTTATGTACGATGACTTGCTTGCGATTCAAGTAAACTTGAATTTGGCCCTTAATAAGTACAATATCGCCAATATCAAAGCTATCTGCAATTTCTTCAACCCGATCCCAAACACGGGCATCGATATGACCCGTCTTATCTCCGATCAATAAACTTAAAAAAGGGCGTCCGTTTTTTCCCATTCCCTTAACTTTATCCTTTACTAAAAAAGGACGATCTTGAACGGTATCTTTATCCTGTAAAGTTTTGATTGCAGCGTATTCAGTTTTCATTCTTGAACTCCTACAGAGGTGCACAAAGTTTCAAGAGATCGCGAATCAATCAAAGTGAGTTGCGATAAGTAAATTTGATTACTCTGTTTTAAAACAAATACATAGTGACCGGCTAACACATGGAGGTGTCTAAAACCAGTGGTATTAAACTTTAAAGAATTTGGCTTTGTGAATTTTTTAAAACTATCTTTAAGGTCAATCCACTTGCCACACCCTAAACCAAATGATTCGCCTTGAATTTTTTTAATCGGAGCTTGGCTGATATAGTATATATGTGCGATTTCCATCGTTGAGGCGAACTGCTCTGCCGGAAAATGCATATAGAAACTGCCCTGCCCAGTAACAATTTCTTTTAAATCAACTTTGCCGCCACCTTTTTCAAGGTCAAATTTTATCGCTACGTCTTTTAATACGCCCCGGCCATCGTGCGTTTCAGCGAATTGAACTTCAAGAGGCATAAAAATAAATACAGGACTTACACTTTTGAATTCTTCTTCAAGCTCTTTTTCAAATTCTTTGAAAAGATTCAAGGGTAAGCTAATATCTTCTGCGACTTCTTTAACTTTAATAGTGTTTATTGCTTCATGTTCTTTATGAGAAGAACATGATGTGATGCCAATCAAAAGAGAAGCTAAAAAAAAACGTCTCATTCTATTCTACTAAACTTTTGGCTTCTAAAGCCGGAATAAAATTGTTTACTGTTAAAAAATGATTACGAGTGAAGGCTCGCAGAGCATCAGTTGAACCCTGCTTCATTAACTGAACCAACGTTATCCAGTCACGATAGAAGTCCATCTTATTCGCGTTAAAATACTGTATATGAATTGAAATGTCAGAATTGGGGTTCGCTTCAAGTTTATTTAAGGCAAGAATGACATGATTCAACTCGGATTGCATATCTAGCTGATTCGTTTTTTCAAGAGCTATTACATCGCTTGTCCGTGATTGAAAATGAAATACCAAAAGGTTCAGTTGTTGCTTTATAAAATTATCTTTTATTTTAGCAGAGTTCTGCACGATGTATTCACTTGCAGCACTAATTTGACCCGATTCAAGAAGCTGATGCGCCTCAAAAATGACCGCATCCTCAGCATTTAAATGCGGGCGAAGCTGATTAATGAGATCAGACAAATCTTTCCACAAATAAATATTTGGCCCCAAAAGCAAAGGCTTCTTAAAAAGAGTCGAAAGCTGACAAGGAGTTGAAATAAACTGTTTCCAAGTTTTTTGAAACAGCGGATCGTTTTTTTCTTGCTTTGCAAAAACTAACTGAGCGAGTAGCAATTCTTTTCTATAATCATAATAAATATATGTGTATTTTTCGATTGTTTGAGAAACTTCAGAAATATATTTCGCACGCTCATTTGGTGATAACCCCATCACGGCCAACACCATTCCGAAAAGATAGCGACCTGAAGATTCGCCTTTATAAAGATCCGAATAAATTTCTAATGCTTTTTCATACCGTGCTTTTTTATAATTAACGATAGCATCATTTTCTTTAACTAGCTTCGAAGCTGGAAAAAGTGTTTGCGCTTTAACTACAAAGTCTTGGGCTAAATCGAAGTTTTGCCCCTGCATAGCACTCCAGAATTGAACCAAGTTCAAGTTAGCTTTTTGCTCAGAAGATAAATTTTCAGTGTTTTTCAGGTTTTCAATTTCGTTTGAACGAATTGATCCATTGGTCTCAAGCAAAGGCAAAAGCTCGATGACTTGGGGTAAAGTTTTTTTCTGCAATGTCTGTGGCATCTTACCAAAGACTTCAACCGCCTTCTGATCAAGACCCAAAAACTTATACTTTTTAATTTGTTGCGACCAAAGCTCTTCTTGTTTTTGTTGACTAGCTTTTTGGTAGAAGTAATAACCCCCTACCGCTGCCAAAGCCACCACAAAGAATATTCCAATGTAGATCAAAAATCTAACACCAGAAGTCTTTACTTTTTCTTGCACAACAGTGTCATTTGCAAGGCCGTATAGTTTTACTTTTTCTTTTTTACCAAGATCTTCTTGAAGTATTTGACGGCGATCTTCTTTGTGATTTTGTAAAATTTCTTTGACCACTGATATTTCTTTTATCTCGGCGGCTTCTTCGGATTCAAACTGTGCAGAAACATCGGTTTTGGTTTTACTTGCAAACTCCTCAGTTTTCGAAAAACTTTGGAATGTTTTTGTGCTTTCTAATTTTGAATCTAATTCTTTTCGAATAGATTCTACTATAGATTTAAATTCAGGATTTTCTCTGACATAAAGCCATCGTGTCGCAGAATCTCGAACTTCATCTATCAATGAGATTTGTCTTTTACGAACAAGATCTTCAATTTGTTCAAATGAATATGGCCCAAGAATTTTGTTCTCAGACTTTACAATCCATTTAGCTAATGAAGTCTTATCTCCTTGCATTTCGTTCCTAATCTTTTCTAGTGCCTAAAATGGCGTGTTTGTGTAATAACCATATTCATTTTATTTTTACGGGCAGCCTCAAAAACAAGTTCATCCTTCACAGATCCGCCGGGTTGCGCGACCCACTTAATTCCTTTTTGTGAAATTAGGTCTATCGAATCCGGAAATGGAAAAAACGCATCACTAACCAATACAACTTCAGAAATATTCAGTTTTTCACGTTGCATGAATTCATCCATACGCTTCAAAGCTTGCTCTACGGCATCCACGCGATTAACTTGCCCCATACCCAGGCCAATTGTTTGACCGCGGTAAACGATAGCAATAGCGTTGCTTTTTAAAAAGCCCGCAACTTTTTCACCAAATAAAATGGTTTGTTCTAAATTAGAATCTGGCTTTTGATTTACAAAATTCCAATTGGATTTCGGAAAACTGTCTGCCTGTTGCCACAATGCGCCCCCCGAAATAGACTTAAATGAATTTGATTCGTTTTCGGCTCTTGAAAATTTAAGAACACGAAGATTCTTCTTACTTGCTAAAACTTGCAGGGCCTCTTCGGTAAAGTCTGGCGCAACTATGCACTCTAGAAATATCTCTTTAAACGCCTCGCAAACTTGAACGTCTACTTTACGGTTAAAAGCAACGATTCCGCCAAAAATACTTTTCGGGTCGCTTTTAATAGCTTTCTTAGAAGCCTCAATTAAAGTTTCACCTATCGCCGCACCACAAGGATTATTGTGCTTCACAGCCACACATCCCGGTTGATCAAATTGCATTACCAATTGCATAGCAGATTCGAGATCAAGCAGATTATTATATGAAAGTTCTTTGCCCTGATAAATTTGGACTGATCCCAATCCATTTTGTTCTAAGGGGTTAGCGAACCATTTAGCTTTTTGGTGAGAGTTTTCTCCGTATCGCAGCGGATTTTTAAGTTTTAAAGGAAGGTTCAAGTACTTCAATTCTTGTTCTTCATCATTTAGCTTTTGAACAATTAAAGCATCATAAAAAGATGTTAGTGAAAAAACTTTTATCGCCAAGTGACGACGATCTGATTCAGACAATTCTTTGGACAAAATTTTTTCTATTACCCATCCGTAATCATCAGGATCAGAAACTACAATCACCGAATGATAATTTTTTGCCGCAGATCTTAAAAAACTGGGTCCGCCGATATCAATATTCTCGATCAACTCTTCTTGTGAAACCTGATCTTTTTGAGCCGCTTTTTCAAATGGATACAAATTTCCTATGACTAAATCAAAAGATTTAACATCATGTTTTTCTAACTGTAAAACGTGATCAGGATTTCTTTGGTCAGCCAGTAAACCCATATGCACAAAGGGGTGTAAAGTTTTAACACGCCCATTTAAGACCTCGGGAAATTGTGTAACATCAGAAATATCTACGACTTGAAATTGATTTTTCTTTAAATATTCAGCGGTTCCACCCGTTGAAACAATCTCAAGACCAAATTGCACTAAGGGTTTCAAAAACTCGATCAATCCGGTTTTGTCTGAAACGCTTACAAGCGCACGTCGAATTGGTTTCATTAGAATGGAGACCTCGTTAGCAGAAGCTTCAAGTCGTCATTCGTCAAGAATAGGCCTGCTCCAACAAACGCAGATTGAGCATCACGCTTGTTCAACATGTCGTTATACCCACCCATTAAATATATACCATAAAAAAGTTTATAATTAAGAGAAGCCCTTAGTTGTAATTTTTCAAAATCAAAGGCTTCAAACGAGGCCTTCAATTTATAATTCAACATGCTGTAATCAATTCCTATACCGCCTGTATTGTCAATAAGACCGCCTCGAAGAGTCCAATTGAAAAAGTTTTTACCGTAAAGAACAGTGAATTTAGTTTTGCTCTTGTACGTTTTTGTTTCATCGATTTCAGTGGTTGCTCCACCTGTAGTGATTTTCGTATTCGAATTTTCAACCACACCTGCAGGATCATTTATTAATCCTAAATAATAGTAACGATCAAGGCCTGGCTGAATAGTTACTCCGATAGCCGTGCGCGCCCCTTTTACTTCGTTCAAATAATAAGAGTTGAAATCGATACCTGTCGTAATTTTATTTGCTGAATCAACCAGACCACTAATGCCCTCTATCGCCGATGAAACATCTTCTGCTGTTTGTTCGTCTGAAATTAATTTACCAATAGTGCCTTCGCCTTTGTTGATCTTATTTGTGATATCTTCGATGTTTTTCATCGAATTATCTAAGCGAGCCATTGTGTTTTTCCAAGTTTTCTTGAAGCCCTTATCGCTTTCATCATTCACAAGTTCATCAATCGTCGAAGTGATATCATGAACCTGATCAACAATTTCACCAATTTGCTCTTTATTTTCTGTGGTCATTTGCGCTAAATCGCGCGTTAAAACTTCAACGTTTTGAACAATACGACCCAAGATATGTTTATTAGTTCCGTCTTCTGAAATTGCTTCTTTTAAATTCTGAGAAACATCTTTAAGCGATCCAGCGATATCTGCAACTTGTGTCATGACATCATCTAAACCGCCACCGCTTTTCACGTTAACGATTTGCCCACCGTCCTCAAGCTCTGGATCACCAAGTACGCCTGGATTCACTTCGATTGCTTTATCACCTAAAATCCCGTTCGAGCGCAATTGAACTGTTGCTGAACGAGTCAAGCCTACATCTGATTTTACTGTGATCTCAATCCGAGCTAACCCGTCTTGCAATCGGATATCTTTGATAACTCCAACCGGAATACCCGCGGCTTTAATCGCAGAACCCTTAATGAGCCCACTTGCGTTAGGAAGTAAGAACCAGGCTTTTTTAGAGCGCCCCATGTAGCTAGGGTCATCGCTGACTTGCATAGACATGAACGCGATGAGGCCACCGATGACAACTACAAGAGCTCCAACTTTAAATTCGGCTAAGCTTAAAAAACCCAAACTATTTTCTCCACGCGCTGTCGTACTTTTTAGTGCTTCATACCTTTATCGACAAATCGACGCACAAGTTCGATATCTGTCTTGTAAAAAACTTCAGGAGCTCCTGCTAGTAGAACTTTACCCGCATCAAGCATCACAACAAAATCAGCGATACGAAATGCCGCCGCTAAATCATGAGATACCATTATCGAAGTTGTACCAGGACGCGCCTTATGCGTTTCTAATATTAAATTATCTACCATTTCTGTCAGAATGGGATCTAATCCTGTTGTCGGTTCATCATAGATTAGAATTTCTGGATCTAGGGCAAGTGCCCTAGCTAGACCCGTTCTTTTCTGCATCCCGCCCGAGATCTGGCTAGGTAATTTATTATTATGTTTCGGATCAAGCCCCACCATTTTTAATTTTTCTGAGGCAATTTGTAAAACCTGTTCTCTTTTGAGATTTCGACGATGCTCTTCAAGTGGAAAACACACATTTTCTAGAACCGTCATATCATCAAAAAGTGCCGCACTTTGAAAAAGAACTCCGTAATTGCAGCGAAAATAAGTAAGCTCATTCGGATCCAAAGTACTTAAATCAGTTCCTAAAATTGAAACTTTTCCTGAGGTGGGCTTGTAAAGGCCTAACATGTGTTTAAGCATAACAGATTTTCCAGTACCAGAAAAACCTATAATAGAAGTTAGACTGCCTTTAGGAATTTTAAGGTCAATTCCTTTTAAAATAAAATCTTTTCCGTCAAAACTTTTTTTAACATCATCTAATACAACCGCGAACTCTTGCACCCGAGACGATGAAAAAGAAGTATTTGGCAATTTTGAACTCATCGAGTAATTCCCATCATAATGTAATAAATGCGTATGAAGTTCATTAAGAAATAATCGATAATAATAATCGTCACCATACTGATGACCACTCCGCGATTTGTCGCTTCTCCGACACCTTTTGCTCCACCAGAAGTGAAAAATCCTTTGTATGTGCATATAACTGCAAACATAAACCCAAATAACGCAGACTTGATAAGACCTTCTGCAATATGATGTATTTCAACCGTATCGCGAATCTTAGACATAAATACAGCGTGATCAAGGCCTACAAGTTTTGTACACAAAAACCATGATCCAACCATCGCCATAAAATCAAATAATGCCGTCAGCAGGGGCATACAAAAAACGGCTGCGACCAATCTCGGAGCGATTAAATACTGTTTCGTATTTACCCCCATTACATCTAATGCATCCATTTGTTCATTAACACGCATAGTTCCTAAACGCGCCGCCATGGCTCCACCCGCACGAGCTGCGACGATTAATCCAGTCAATACTGGTCCTAACTCGCGCGATATTCCAAGTGCGACAGTTGGGCCAACCAAATCGACTGCATTAACTAATTTGAATCCCAAATAAATTTGAAAAGAAATCGCAAGACCCGTGAAAACACTGGTTAATGTTATGATTCCGACCGATTGATTTCCGATAAATTCAATATGCCGAACTATCTCTGTGTATCTAAATGGTCGAGCAAAAAGTAACTTCACACTTTCTATTGCAAAAAGAGTCATCGATCCGACTTCTCGGACGAATTCTCTGAATCCACCTACGAAATACTCAGAAACGTTATCCATCCAATTGGCAATTCGTTGTATCATGTTTTTAGCAAGCCTTTATTATGAAAGACATTGCCTTTGAAGTGCCGAGGGACCCTTTCACTGACAGACGTTAAAGTTTCCCAAACGATCGTCTGAGATTTATCTGCGAATTTTTCGGCCGAAAGAAACTTATTTTTTTCATCAAACCCAAAAAAAACAACTTCTTCTTCGACCCACTTCGAAACCGGAGCGTCACGAATAACATCGGTCACATCCAACATCAAAAAATCCATGCAAATTCGCCCAACGATAGGAACCAATTGCCCCGCAAACAAAGCCTGACCTTGATTAGACAACAACCGGTGTACCCCATCGGCATAGCCAATTGGCACAACTGCAATTTTTGAAGGACGACTTGGCTTCCAAGTACAACCATAAGAAACTGCTTCGCCTGCCTCGACAGAGCGAATATTATTTACAACAGACTTTAATGTCATAACAGGCTTCAAAGAAACTTCAGAGAAAAGAGATGCCGGTTGATAACCGTACATCATCAATCCGGGACGAAACCCCCATTGCTTTTGAAGCAAGTAATGTTCTTTAACATTTTCTTTCTTTATTTTCGCAAGACTCGCAATACCACCTGAATTTAATGAATGAGCATAAATATCAAAATCTTTGAAATAATTTAATGCTTGCTGAAATGAATTAGTTTGCTGAGCCGAAAATCCTTCTGACATGAAAGCATCTTCACCCAAAGCAAAATGAGTTAAAATAGCTTTTAATTTTAACTTTTTTGATTTCTTGAAAAAATCTCTTAGCTTTTCAGCCTGATCCAGATTAAAGCCAATTCGGTTCATTCCTGTATTGAATTTCAAATGAATTTTAACGGGCTCATCCGCGACAGCTTCTAAAAATCCCAATTGATCCCAAGTACTCACAACCGGAGTCATTTGATATTCAAGAATTTTTTCAGCCCCTATTTTATCAAATCCCCGAAAAACAAGAATGTCTGATTTAACTCCAGATGAGCGAAGCAATAACCCTTCTTCAATCAAGCACACACCGACATTGGTAGCTCCGACTTTTTCAAGTGACAACGCCACCTGCACATCACCATGCCCGTAAGCATTAGCTTTGACCATCGGGCAAATAAAACGATCATCACCTGCAACGGCTTTGATCGCATGCCAGTTTGAGATCAAATTTTCTAAATTGATCTCAGCAAAGGTGCGACGAAACATTTCGTTCGTTGTATTCACGAGTTCACCTGAAAGTCTGGCTTATGATCATTTGGCGCTTTGAAAATACAAATTTTATCTCCGCCCTTTGTGATAATAAAATCTAAAGCTTTTCGTGCAGATGCATCTAAAGTTTCTGAAGTTTTAGTTAGCGTAGGGTATTCGCTAATTCCCTGACTAACTGTAATCACTAAGCCTGATTTCGAAAAACTTTCCATCTTCAATAGCTGACGAAGCCTTTCTGATCTAAGCGCCGCACCTTTTCGATTGCAATTGGTTAAAATAACAGAAAATTCATTTTCTGATGTACGACAAGCATAATCAGGAACG
>JACCDQ012147551.1_pt1 | contig 28632 bp, 22 predicted proteins | sample 7446031 | NCBI WGS metagenome assembly JACCDQ01 (sample SAMN15323442, study PRJNA562643) | freshwater metagenome | isolation source: river surface water | place: USA:Blue River Watershed | collected 2017-08-17 | reverse complement strand
TTTTTCATCAAAATATAATATAAAAATTATCAATTTATGTCAACAGCAAACCTACACTACGGTTGCGGTTTGGCGTGCTTATATCACCGACCTGAAGGACGGTGCTTTACGCACGGTAGGGGTAAAAAATATAAAAAACATGCTCACGAATGGTTAATTCAACACGGAATGTATGTCTGTAAGGCAAGAAAACCGCAATGTGAAATTTGTGGGGTCAAACAATATTGTGATTTGAAGAAGTGAAGGTTTTCACATCTTAAGTCTTTTTGGGGCAACTTCTGTAGTATCTTTTGTTTTTGTTAAACTTTTTTGAAGTTCTGATTTCATTATAAGTGCTTTGATTTCAAAATAAATTTCAGAATCCTTTACCTTTTCAAGTTTTTCCATATTAATATCTAAAGACTTCCAATCAAAAGAATCCCTATTTTTCATCTCTTCGTAGACATTATTAAATATAATTGAGAGATGATTATCAGAATTTTTAGTTTTTAGATTTACCTCTTCAATATTAGCAAATCCCCATCTTAGAAAAGCAGTTTTATGTTCATCCGTCATAGCGGGTAATGCCAAGTGATGATTTAGTACATCTATTTTTTTGCGAGAGAGTTGCCAAAAATCAAATTGTTCTATGTAGATTGAATTATTTGTTTGTTTTTTGAACCATGTATTGTTGAGTAAATTTTTAACTTCATCTATCTGCTCTTCTGTTAAAGAGATTTTACCTAATTGCGTAAAAACAGAGGAGGTGATTGTTTTAAATTTAAAAACAGATTCTGGATGGGTGGAAATGTTAGCTACATCAAACAATGCAACCATCTTAAAGGTCGCACCCTTTTTTTCTGTGAGTGCTTGGAATAAAGTCTTATCACTATCTTCTAATGGTTTAAATAAAAATTCATAACCTTCTTTTCCAATGGAGTCTCTTAAGCGTGTTAAAACAGCCGATCCCATTTTTTCTTCTCTTGTTCTATATCGAGTACTAGCCTCAAAATTTAAAATAATATTGAGGTTTTTCAATAGATCATCAATATGGTCAATTCCATACTTGATAACATGCTTGATTTCATCACCTTCCAAAACATGTTTGTCAATCGTTTTTTTGATAAGGGATGGTTCATTTAAAAATAAATAACCATACTCCATTTGCCCAGCATGTCTGAGGTTTTGCAATAAAAGTAAAGAGACATCTTCATCTTTTATTTTTAAAGAAAAAGATTTTAATGCACTTTTAAATAAGGTTTTATCTAAGGATGAAAGAGTAGATTTTAAAATTTCAAGTTGTTGGGTTTTATTTAATCTGTCTTTATTGCTATCAATGAGTGTAATAATTGCAGAAACTTCTGCTGGTTGTTTGCGATAAATTGATGAAGCTTTTTTCTCTATTAGCTCATTAAAATGAAAAAATTCATTATCTGGCATACTAGTTCTACCAACAGTTTTATTCATTTTTTGCCAATAAATAGCAAGAACATCTTTATTTCTTTCTGCTGCTGATAAAGAAGTTGATTGATCACTGTCTGTTAAATTGAAATTGCTATTTGTTGTTGCTAAATATTGAGCACTAGCTACAAAGCCTTTAGTGGCAATCATTTTAAAAATAGGCCATCCTTGTGCCTCCAACTCCAAAATAGCTTTTTCACCAATATGTTTTAACATATACTCAGCGGTTTTATCTTTTGAGGTTTTACTGATAGCCCATAAAACATCGGGAATTTTTGTTTTGTTAGGGATAGCAAACAAAGTGCCATGAGGATATTGGGATTTAGGAGTTTTTGTTTCGTTAAGAATTGAATAACCATAACTTTCAAATTTTGGAAGAAGCTGAGATATGAACTCGTAAGAGTCATCTTTTTTAAAAAAAGAAATAAATAGACTATCTTCACCTTTAAGTTCTAAGACTGATTTCTTAAATTCTTCTGGATGATTTTTCTCAATATCATTTAAAAGATAAAGATAGTTATTATTTAGTAATGCTTCTATATGGTTGCTCATAAATATTTAAATTTGAGATTTTGATTAATTATCTGGGGTTGGCTTTGGTGGGTCAAATGGTCCAGGGATATAGAAGGGTGATTTTTTATATTTATTTTCTTCTTCGGGATCATGTCTAAGCATATCTAAAATATTTTTCACATTACGCTCAACAACATTAATGGGTGATGGATTAAATGCTGTAATACCTTCTTCTGCATATATTGCTTGCATTTCTGGGGTTGCAAAGCGAATGGTGGAAGGGTCATTCTTTAATGATTCAAACAAAACATCTTTATCGTTTAAAAAGGATGTAGGAGCATATTCAATAGCATCTGGATTTGCTTTAATGGCTTCGATCATAAATTCTTTATTGGCTAAAAGGGACTCACTACATTCTCTTAGGTAGGATGGATCTGTTTTAATTTTTGCCAAAATAGCCATTCTTTCTTCTGGTGTGTGTTCAAATTTATCCATAATTATTCTCCGTTATCTATTTTAATTATAGTGATTTAAATCTCAAAAACAATAAAATAAACTTTTTTATATTTATGAGCAAAAAATATCTAGTTTTATCATTGACATATTTGTTTTTTGGTAATAAAAATTTTTGCTTTAGAATATGAGAGTTTAAACAATGAAAAAATATGGTTTGTATGGTTTATTATTTGTGGGTTTTGGCTTGTCTTTTCAGACATTTGCTCAGTATCCAAATCAAGCAGAGTTTGAAAACTGCTTAAAAGAATTAAAGCCAACTGCGATAAAAAATGGTGTGACATCTGAAAATTATGATGCATATACTTCAAATATTACTGTTGATGTAAAAGTATTAGAAAAACTTGACCCTAAAGCTCAACCAGAAATGTCTTTTTCACTAAGTAAATATTTGGGAAGTTTAGTTGCTGTAGAACGAGTTTTTAATGGAATTTCAAAATATCAAGAATATGAACAAAAACTAAAGGAAATTGAGGTTCAATATGGGGTTCCTGGGAATATTGTTGTAGCAGTTTGGGGTGTTGAGAGTAATTATGGGAATAATTTGGGTAAATTTCCAATAGTTCAATCTCTTGGGACACTATCTTGTTTTGGAAGAAGACAAGAGTATTTTAAAAAAGAATGGATTCAAGCGCTTAAAATTTTACAAGAAGGGCATTTTAGCAAAGAGCAATTCTATGGTTCTTGGGCTGGAGCTTTTGGACAAACACAATTTATGCCAACCACATTTAATAATCTTGCAGTTGATTTTGACGGAGACGGAAAGAAAGACCTTATTAACTCTAACATTGATTCTTTAGCATCTACTGCACATTTCTTAAAAGATGCTGGATGGAAAAACAATATGACTTGGGGATATGAAGTAAAAATTCCAGATAATTTAAAAGATGAGACTTTTAAGCGCAAAGAAAGAAAAGATGTTGGTTATTGGCAATCAAGAGGAGTGACTTTAGCGAATGGGCAACCACTTCCAAATGATATGCCACCAACTGGATTAATTTTAAATAGTGATTTTGGCACCAATAGCTTTTTAGTTACCAAAAACTTTGAAGCACTATATCGATATAATACTTCTGAAAAATATGCTTTAGCGATTGGGAAACTTTCTGAATTCATTAAGTCCCAAAGTTTCTAAAATCTTTTATTTAATGAAAATATTGTTGGATAAATAATTTGACACTTTTCCAGTTCTTTTATATAAGGATTGCTTTTAAAAGGTAATAATATGAATATTTGTGGATTTGAGGTTGGTTTAAATAAACATTTCTTTTTAATTGCTGGTCCTTGTGTAGTTGAAAGCTTTGAGTTAAATCTTGAAGTTGCAGCAAGACTTAAAGAAATTACTAAAGAGTTAGAAATTCCTTTTATTTTTAAATCTAGTTATGACAAGGCTAATCGTTCTTCTGGAACTAGCTTCCGTGGACCAGGCATGGAAAAGGGATTAGACATTTTGGCAAGTATTAAAAAGGAATTGAATGTTCCTGTGTTAACAGATGTGCATAATGAAGATGAAATTAAAGAGGTTGTAAAATATGTTGATATGATTCAAACTCCTGCATTTTTATGCCGTCAAACCGATTTCATCAAGGCAGCAGCCCAAAGTGGAAAACCCGTTAATATCAAAAAGGGGCAATTCTTAGCACCTCATGACATGAAAAATGTTATTGATAAAGCAAAAGTCTTCGCAAAAGAAGCTGGTTTGAGTGAAGATTTGTTTATGGCTTGTGAAAGAGGAGTTTCTTTTGGTTATAACAACCTTGTTTCAGACATGAGAAGCTTGGCTATTATGAGAGAATGTAATGTGCCTGTTGTTTTTGATGCTACTCATAGTGTTCAACTTCCTGGAGGAAATGGAAAAAGTTCTGGTGGGCAAAGAGAAATGGTTCCCGTTTTAGCACGAGCAGCCGTTGCAGTAGGTGTTTCTGGATTGTTTATGGAAACCCACCCCAATCCCAATAAGGCAATGAGTGATGGGCCAAACTCTGTTCCTTTACAGCATATGCGAGCTTTACTAGAAACATTAAAGGAAATTGATGTGCTAATTAAGCAAAGAGGTTTCTTGGAAAACTCAATCAATAATTTTTAATGGATTTAAATGTTTATTTTAGGGTTTTTCTTATTACTTTTAATATCATACGGCGAGATTTTTAATTTTAGAAAAATTTCTAATCACCTAGAGATAAAAAATCTTCTAACTGCAATATTTGTGGTTGGAGGATTTATTGTGACTTGTGCAGTTATAGTTATTCAGTCGGTTATGTTGAAAAACATATTTTTGGTTTTTATGGACTGGCGATTGTATTTGGGAATGGCTTTAGAAATATTTGGCGTTTGGTTAACAAGAAAAAATTATGAGGTAAACAGTTCAAGTATTACTTCAATTAACTTTGCCTTATTTTTCAGTATTATTTTGGTGCCAATACTTGCTTTTTATGCAAGTGGTTTTTTTGGCTTTGATGGTGCTATAAAATTACACTACAAATCAGAGCAAGAAATGTTATTGTTTTTACTTTGTTTTTTTGTCTTAATGATTCTTTACTTTTATGACAAATTAAAAGGGCATGTTAATAATATTTGGTTATTGTTTTTAATGCCAATTTCACTTTCTTCTAGTTTATTTTGGACAACTAAAATGATGCAAATTTATGAGGGTGTTGTCTATTATGCGGCTATAGGTTTTTCATTATTAATGTTCTTTACATTACAAGCACTTAAAAATAATGAGCTTTCAAGATTCAAAAAAGAACATAAAAAAGATGCCTTGATTATTCTTGGGGTCAGTTCTGTCATTCTACCATTGAATATTTTAGTGGTAAAGTTTTTAGCGGTAGAATTTTTGGCAATTTTTAAAAGAGTTAGTCAAGTCATTACAGCACTTTATTTGGATAGTGTTGAAAACGGGAAAAGGCATTTAAACAATATTAAAGATGTAATTGTTATTGTACTTCTTTTGACCACTGCAATTGTTATGTTTTTCAGAACTTGAGCAAAACAAAATAATATTTAAAAGTTCATAAAAATTAATAAGTTAGTTGAAAATTTAAATGCAAAGAAATAATTTTATGCTATACTACTTTCAATTATACTCAAAGGAGTCAAAATGAAAGCAAGTAAGGTTCAAAGTCTATTAGATAAAATGATTCAATTAGATAAACAGCAATCAAGTTGGATTGATTCACTTCCTCCAGAAATTAGAGAATCATTTTTTGATAATACATACACCAATTCTTTGAGAACACAGATTGACCAATTGATTGAATTTATTTTTGGTAATTGGACTGATGATGTAAGTTATTTTTTATACGAAAATGCACCCCATGTTATTGCTACGGAAAAAGGTGAATATGTAATTAATAATGTTAAAGAATATGTTGATTATATGGTTGCAGAAGGATTTGTAGAAGAGGATCGGTCATGAAAAATAAAGATTTTCACTTTTCTAATGAAGTAACAGAATTTACTACAGATTTGGGGCATTTATGTCCTGATAAATACAGTCATATTATTGAAAAAGATGATACGGTTGAACTAAGAGCTAAAGTTTTTGAGATTTTGATAGAACAAGGAAAGGTAGTTAAACTTCTTAAACCGAATAAGGCAATGGAAAAAATTCTTGAAAAAATTCAGGGATTTGAAGGAATTGAAGAAGAAGACGAAATTGTTTTAGATAAATGTTGTGATTATTGGGGTCAAACCTATGGTGACAAAAACTTATATTCAGATGCAAGATATTGCCTAGTAAAATTTGAACAAGAATTTACTATGAGCAAGAAAATTTCCGATGCCATGAATATTCAAGATTTAATTGATAATCCATCACTTAAAGAGATTGATTTTAGTGCAAATGGTAAAAGGTATAAGCTAAGAAAACAAAAACATAATAAGTTTGTATTGATTGGCACTTTGAAGTGTTTAATTGACGGTGATTCTGTTGAATCAACAAAACACATGGACAATTTCAAGCAAATGCATGCCAATAATAAAGAAGTTGAAAATGTAGCCTGGTCAGATTCCATCATGCCTAAGAAAACATTAAAAAAATTGAATGAATTGTTGGATGAAATTTGTAAAAATGAGCGAGAAGATTACCATCCTGGTTCAGAAAAGGTAGTTCGTGATATTGTCCACCCTTCCCTATACCCATATATTAAAAATGTTTCTGTGGTAGAAGAATCTCCATTATCAAATTACAAGAAGCCCAAAAAGAAAGAAGAATTCAACTTGGATGTTGATTTTTGGGGAAGGGCTTATGAAGATTCAATTTATCAGTGGTTGCCTGCTGAGTTCTTTGTTTCAGAACAAGGCAAGGTTTCGCTTAATTCCTATATCAACAATTTAAATAGAGATAAATATCCTCAAGCATATAACTTGATTGGGAATGTTTTTGAAAATATCTTTCCAATGTTTGAAAAGGTTTGTAGTGAACTAAGAAATGATTTTTATGGCACAGATAGCCAAAATATAGATAAATCAATAAGCATCCCACTTAGAAATAGAAAACTACAAGTAGTTACTAAAATTGTTGAATATCGTGTTAATGAAGAAGCGAATTTTGACGGTGTTTGGCACGTTGAAGGCATGTCTCATGAAAATGTCTTGGCTACGGGGTTGTGTATTATTCAAAGAGATAAAAATTTTAAGGGTGCAGAAATAGAATTTAGGCGTCATCTATTTGAAAAAGAAGGCAATGACTTGATTTATGCCACCCCTCAAAATGCCAACCGTCCTACCGATACAATGGGTGGTGGTGATGTAAGACCATTGGGTAAAATGAGTACACCATTTGGAAGAGCTATTGTCTTTCCCAATTCACATATCCATAGATTAACAAATATGTTTTCTAGTGATGGCCAAGATGCAACTCGTAGAATTTTAGTGTTTTGGTTAGTAAATCCAAACACACCGATTGTGTCTAGTGCAAATGTACAACCTCAGCAAGATAAAATTTCTTGGAAAGATGCCCAAAAATATCGTTTGGCATTGATGACTGAAAGAAAACTTCATAAAGAAAGCTATTCTGAAAGAGAAGTATTTTTATGTGAGCATTAAAATATGAGCTAAGTGCATTTATTTGTGATTATATTTTCATAAATAAGGTGTGAATAAAACTGGGAAACAGCATAAAAACGGAAAAAAATTGGGTTTTGTGCTGTTTTTTGTTTGACAAATTTGCTCTTTTTAATTAGTGTTTGTCTTCTCTTAAAATTAGATAGTAAAAAAGGAAAAAGCAAATGAAAAAAATAGTATATATTCTTGACCCAAGAGTTGGAAATATAGAAGGACAAAAATACACAATTAGTTTACATTTTGATGTATTAAATAAGCATATTGAAAAAGATGAAGTATCTTTTTATTTTTGTGGACATGAAAAATTTAGTAATTATTTAATGGAAAAAAATATTAATTTAAAATATATTCCATTAAATAGAGAAACAGAGTCAATGAATGACAAAGATTTTGGTAATTACTTAAAAAGCAAAATAGATTTTATTCCCGATTTAATTATTGGTTATGAAACCAATGTAAGCTTTTTAAGAGAAGTATTTGTAAATTCTAAAGTGGTATCAGAATCTTTTGGAGCTTTCAGTAGATTTCCTTGGGCAAGTATGGCTTGTTTTGATGAGTGTGGAGTCTATGATAAGGCTAAAATGACTATAGAAGTAGATAAATATCAAAAAAGTGAATTGTCACAAGAAGATAAAAAGTCACTTTTTAAGGCAAGAAATTTCTATTGGGATATTTTATCAAAAAATTTCCCTAAAGTTATTTTTAACAAATTAAATAATCTAAACAATAACAAAAAAATCCTTATTCCCTTGCAAGCAGATAATCATATCTCTTTTAATAATTGCACAGATTATAAAAATCATAAGGATATGTTAGAAGATATTTTACGAAAAACTTCACCAGATATCGACATAATCGTAACACAACATCCAGATGTTCAAGAAAGACCATTAACTGAAACTGATTTAATTAATTTTAAAAACAAATATCACAATTTCTTTTATTTTAAAGAATTTGAAAATATTCCTTTTGTTTCTCAGTGGATTATGTTTTATGTTGATGGTGTTGCAACAGTTTCTTCAGGATTAGCATTTCAAGCGGCATTTTTAGGTGTTCCAGTTTTCTCCTTGGGAAATTCTCACATTAATGCAGTTTGCTCTGCGGATTACGAGCATGCAGGCGATTTCTTGTCTGGAGAAAATATTTCATTAAGAGATAATGTAATATGGAAATATTTGAAAGATAATATTTTTTATGATGAGTATATCTACAATACTACATTAAAAACAAAAATTATTAATCAGTTAATCAGTGATAAAAATATTGAATCAAGCAACGATGAGTTGTTGGAAAAGTTAACAAAATTTTCAAGAGAAAAAGAGCTTAAAAAAATCTTGAAAGATAGAAATATTGAAACTATAAATAATGAATTTTTTACAAAAATTATAGAAGCAGAAGCTGTAAGTTTTGATTTGTTTGATACATTGGTGGAAAGACCATTTTTGGAACCTCACGATTTATTCTTGCTTGCTGAGTTCAAGGCAAGAAAAGAATTGAGCCATCAACATTTAAAATATTTTATCTTAAGAAGAAAAGCAGAAGAAGAAGCAAGAAAAGCTAGAAATTGGAAAGAAACAACATTAGAACAAATCTATTTTCAATTTAAAAAATTAAGTGGCTTAAATAATGAAGAAATTAAAAAGTTAAAAGAAATTGAAATAGAAATGGAAGAAAAGGTTCTGTTTCAAAAGTATAGTATTATGAAATATTTTGAATTATGCAAAAAATTGGGTAAAAAACTAAGCATTATTACAGATATTTATCATAGCAAAGAAGTTATTGAAAGATTCCTCAATGCAGTAAATATTAAAGGCTATAATAACCTTTATGTTTCTGGAGAATTAGACTTAAGAAAACATGATGGCACTATATATCCTTTATATTTGAAAGATTTAGAGGCGAAATATGGAATAACCAATAAGGGAAAAAATATTTTACATGTTGGTGACAATGTGACAGCCGATGTAGAGCAAGCGCATAAGTTTGGTATTAGGGCACATCACATCTATAAAAGCTCTGATTGTTTAAAGAAATCAGAATTAAAGACTATTTTTGATAAAAATTTAAAAAAGAAATGGGTGACAGATTCTATAGTAATGGGATTAATAGCAAATCGTTTCAACAAAAAATTAGAAGAAAACCATAAAAATTCTTTGTTTGGTAATGATTTACATGCATTTGGATATATTGCTGGCGGTGTAATGATGTTAGGTTTTGTTCAGTATATCATAGAGCAGATTAAAGGTAAAAACTTAGAGAAGGTCTGTTTTGTGGCTAGAGATGCAGCAATCTTAAAAGAAATATATGACATGTTAAAGCAAACTGGAATGTATGATGATTTGCCACCTTCTGATTATTTGGTTTTATCAAGAAGAGCAACAGCGGTTGCGGCCTGTTCAACTTATGAAGACTTCAAGAGATTGTCTTGGCTTTCTTTTGGTGAAAGAAGACTAGAAGATTTATTGTTGGATCGTTTTGGTATTGATATAAAAGATGTTCCAAAAGATATCATAGAAAAACACCATTTTAATCCTAAAGATAAAATAAATGGAAATTTTGACTTAGGTAGATTATCAGAGTTGCTATATGACATCAAGGATTTGCTATTGGCTCAAGGTGAAAAAGAAAGAAAAGGATTATTGACCTATTTAGATACTAAAGGAATTCATCAAGATTCTAAAATATGCTTAGTTGACATTGGGTATTCTGGAACAATTCAATCAAATCTAAATAAGATTTTAAAAGCCAATATAGGTGGATATTATTTCTTAACTCATGAGGCTCCAAGAAATCTAATGGAAGAGTGTGTGTTTGATGGTTGGTTGGAAAGTTATGATGAGCAAAGATCAGCTAACTACCATCCATTGAATGATTATATTTTCTTATTTGAAACATTATTGTCTTCAGAAGAATTGTCTATTACAAATTATGAATTGAATGAATTTAATGAACTTTTAGCAAAATACCAACATTGTGAAGACGAGATTTCTAGAGTAAGGTTTATTAGGGAAACCCATAGGGGGATACTTAATTTTACAAGGGATTATGTAAAGTTTTTTAAAGAGTATGTAAGAATTCCAAAGTTTAGTAAAAGCTTATCCATGCAAGCAATTATGAGTTTAGCAAAAAATCCAAACAAAGAAGATGCAAATTTGTTTTTACAACTTAATGTGGAAAATAAGTTTGGTGGTGGCGATGCAGCTTTGATTTATGGAAATAAAAACATGTTTGCTAATTTAAGTAATGAAAATAGAGATATTATCATTAAAAATAGTCAATGGAAAGAAGGTGCTCGTGTGATTGCAGACTTTGAACCCGTTAAGCAAAGCCAGCCTTTGGCAAACAAAAATTCAAAAAATATGCAAGTAAAAAATAACAAGGATAATGATTTTCGAGATTTGCCACCATGGGTGAGAAAATATATGAAGTTTAAAAAGAATCCTTATATCTTCTTTAAAGATTCAAAAAATAAATATGTTAGCAAATTGAGTTATTTTTATAAAAATAGAAAATGAGTTCTTTTTTGGATAGATTTTTATTAATGCTTAGGGTGATTTGGGCTCTTATTTATAGGGAGACTAAAACCAGATTCGGTCAAAAAAAGATTGGGTATGCTTGGGCTTTTTTAGAACCATTAGCTCAGATTGCCCTTTTTGCAGCGGTTTTTGGTTATTTTATGGACCGTGTTTTGCCTGGCATTGATTATGTTGTCTATTTATCTATTGGAGTCATAGGGTGGAATTTATTTAATGATACTTTAAATCAATCTGTTGGGGCTGTAAGCTCCAATTTTGGTTTATTGGTTTATAACAGAGTTAAACCTATTGATACTGTATTTGCACGAGCAGTTTTAGAATCTATTATTTTTTGGGTTGTTTTGCCAACAATTTTATTATTTCTTTATTTGATAGACAGAGATGTGGGGTACTTTAATTTAGGTTATATACTAATAGGTTTTTTATCGTTATGGATATTTTCTTTGGGACTTGGAATGTTTTTTGCAGTCTTGGGGGCAATAAAAAAAGAAACCAAGTGGATTTTAAATGTGATGTTAAAACCTTTATATTTTTTGTCTGGAATTATGTACTCTGTTTCAAGTATTCCTTGGGAATATCAAAAATATTTATTGTTTAATCCATTAATTCATGCTTTAGCTCTTTTAAGAAAAGGATTTATTGAAGGATACCGTGCAGATTATTTAGATGGGTTTTATTTGTTTATCTGTTGTTTGGTGACTTTGTTTATTGGGTTAGCTTCTTTTATAGCAAAAGAACACAGATTAAGAATGGGTTAATGAAATGTTGCAACTAAAAAATGTCACAAAATTTTATAATACCCCTAAGGGAAAAAAATTCATTTTAAATGATGTGAGTATAGATTTGCCCAAAGAAAATATTGCTATTTTAGGTCCTAATGGGGCTGGTAAATCTACTTTTTTTAGGTTATTGGGTGGAGTGGAAATGCCCAATAATGGTGAGATTATTAAGACTGGTTCTATGAGCTGGCCTGTTGGGTTAAGTGGGGGATTTCAAGCCAGTTTAACTGGTAGAGAAAATGCTTTTTTTGTTTGTAGCATTTATTCAGAAGAATCTTCTAAAGTTAAAGAAAAAATCCAATTTGTAGAGGATTTTACAGAATTAAAAGAATTTTTTGATATGCCATTAAAAAATTATTCTAATGGTATGAGGGCAAGATTAGGTTTTGCTTTAAGTTTGGCTTTTGATTTTGATATCTATTTGGTCGATGAGGTAACTTCTGTTGGTGATGCATTTTTTAGAAAGAAAGCAGAAGAAGCTTTTGCTAATTTGAAAGAAAGAGCAACCTTGTTGATTGTTTCTCATGATATGAATACATTAAGAAAAAATTGTAGTTCTGCACTATTGCTAAATAATGGTAAGTTGCATTACATGAAAGACTTGAATGCAGCAATTGAACGATATACAAAAGGTAATTATGATGATTTCAACTAAAAAAATATTTAAAAATAAATTAGCAATGGGTATATTATGGATACCTTTTGCAGTTTTTACTGCTTATACTTTAACGATTGCAGAAGATCGTTATGTTTCTAATTCAAGCATTGTGGTGCAAAATGTTGGAGGAACAATAGAGGTTGGGGGGTTAAGTGCTTTGTTACCTGGAGTTTCTAATACTTCAACAACAGATTTGCTTCTGATTAAAGAATATTTAGAATCTCGGGATATGCTTAATGAAATTGATGCTAAGTTTAGTATCTTAAATCATTGGAGTAATCCCTCTTTAGATTATTTATATAAATTAAATAATCAAGATTCTAAAGAGCTTTCATTGTCTTATTACCAAGATAAAGTAAAGCCCGTTTATGATGTTGAAAGTGGCACTTTAAGGCTTTCAGTGGAAACTTTTGATCCTAAATTATCTAAAAATGTGTTAGAGCATGTTTTAGTTAAAGCAGAAGGGTTTGTTAATGAAAAAAGCCACAAGTCTGCGAGTGAACAAGTAGCTTTTATTGAAAAAGAGTTGGTTAACATTAAAGCAAAATTAGATGAATCTAGAAAGGCATTAATTGATTTTCAGAAACAAACCAATTTCTTTACGCCAGAAACTGAAACAAAACAAACATCATCAAAATTAGCGATGTTAGAAGAAAATAAATTAAAGGCTGAAGCTGAATATAACGCTAAAAAAACATTCTTGCATAGTGATTCTCCACAAATGATTACATTGGCTGAAAGCATTAAGTTTTTTGAAAAGCAAATAGGGGATGAAAAACAAAAACTCATTGGTAATTTCAAAGAACATGACTCTTCTAAGAATAGTAAAGATGGTAAATATTCTAAATTAGGTATCAATGATCGTACTGACATATATAAAATACTGGAAGGTGAATTAACTCTCAATATTGAGGCATATAAAAATGCCTTGATTACTTACGAAAAAGTTAAATTAGATGCAACAAGAAAATTAAAGCAATTAGTGTTAGTTTCATCACCACAAATTCCCGATTACCCCTTGTATCCTAACAAGAAGTTGGATATATTATATGCCTTTATAATATTGAGCTTAATTTATGGTTTAGCTGTATTATTAAAAGACATTATAAAAGAACATAAATGAGAAGTGAGAATAGTATGAAAAATTTGAAATTGAAAAAATTAAGTGCCTTATTAGTTTTATTTTCTAGTGCTTCTTGTTTTGCACAAGCAAACTTGAATCCACTCAATAAGCCCTACAGTTTAAACAATGCCCAAAATGTCAATAAATCAACAAGTGCAGTTTCTGAAGCTGAAAGGCAAGAGGAAAAAAGAGTTGAGGTTAATAATTTAATTGAAAATAAACAACTAAACAGCATTGTTGAAAACAAAATCAATACTTCAAGGGTTTTTGGTGAATGGGTTTTTAATGGTAATTTTGCCAATAATAACATTCAAGGTTTCAATAATAATTATAAGATTTCTTTTGGTGATAAAATTGTCGTTAAGCTTTGGGGTGCTGTCGAATCCGATTTCAAGTTAGTTGTAGACAAACAAGGCAATATCTTTATTCCTGAAGTGGGTCCAATTAAGGTTATTGGTATTCAAAACTCTGAATTAAATGAAGCTGTTTCCAACAGAATTAAAAAAGTTTATAAAAATGTTCAAACTTATGTCAGTTTAGATAACGAGCAACCAGTCAAAGTCTATGTTTCTGGTTTTGCTAAAAAACCTGGACTTTATTCTGGATTATCATCTGATAGTTTACTTTATTATATTGATAAAGCAGGTGGAATTGACCCTGATAGAGGTTCATTTCTAGAAATCAATGTGTTAAGAGAAAATAGAATTAAGAAGACTATCAATCTATATGATTTCTTAATTTCTGGAAAAATTGAAGATATTCAATTTTCTGATGGGGATGTTATTCAAATCACCCCTAAGAATGAGCATGTTAAAGTTCTAGGCGATGTCCGAAATGCTTTTGAATTTGAATTTAAAGATACTTTATCCTTAAAAGAATTAATGTCTTATGCAAAACCTGAAAGCAGTGTGAATAAGGTGTTTATTACTCGTAAAAATAGAGATCAAATAAAAACATTGTCATTTAATTTATCTGAAATTAATGATTTGTCCCAAGTTAAAATAGAAAATAATGACTCTGTTTCTTTAACCATTGATAAGAAGGTAAATACCGTAAGTATCAAGGTAGAGGGTGAACATGATTCTGAGAAAGAAATAGTGCTTCCTTTGGGTAGCACGATTCAAGATTTGATGAATTATGTGAAGAAAAATGATCGAACAGATTTGCAAGCTGTTCAATTATTTAGACAAAGTGTGAAAGAAAGACAAAAACAAAGTATTGAAGAATCTATCAGATTATTAGAGCAAAATATTTTATCTACCAATTCAAGCACTAAAAATGCTGCTGAACTAAGAGAAAAAGAAGCTAATATGCTTTTGAAACTTATTGAAAGTGCAAGAAAAGTAGAGCCTAAAGGTCAAGTGATTTTAGAAAATACTAGTGATTTCGAACAAGTTTATTTAGAAGATGGTGATCGTTTAACAATAGGGAGTAAGAACTCCTTGGTGAATGTTAGTGGACAAGTGTTACAACCTACTGCGTTTGTTTGGAATAATGACTATTCTATTGAAAGATATATTGAAAATGCTGGTGGTTATTTAGCAAATGCAAATACTGATAAGATATTGGTAAGAAAAGCATCTGGGGCTATTAGGATGAGTGATAATAGTTGGAATTCTGGAAAAATAGTAATTGCTAAGGGTGATGAAATTATGGTTCTCCCTAAAGTGGATATGAAAAACACCCAATGGATTAAAGATATTACAGAGTTGTTATACCAAGTGGCAGTTGGAGCCGCAGTCATTCTTAAGCTTTAATATGTTTGATAAATATAAAATAATATCATTTGATATTTTCGATACTCTATTGGAAAGAAAAGTATTCAATCCAATAGATATTTTTGGTCTTATGTCTTTTGATTTAGAAGAAAAATATAATCTTCAAAATTTTAACTTTGCCTATATTAGAAAATTAGCAGAAAAAAATGTTGTAGAAAAAAATAGGAATAACAATATTGAAGAAGTTAGTTTTGATGAGATTTATGAAGAGGTATCTTTTTTAACTAATTTTTCAAAAGACATTATAGAAAAAATAAAGCAGCTAGAAATAACAATGGAAGCTAATTATTTAATAGCAAAATTAAGTGGAAAAGAACTATTTAATTTAGCTGTTAAAAAAAATAAGCAAATTGTATTAATTAGTGATACCTATTTTAATAAAGAAACTATTCAATTTTTCCTTAAAAATAATGGTTATAATGTAGAAGATAATAATATATATTTATCTTCAGATTTAAAATATAAAAAACAAAATGGAAAAATTTACAATCTAGTATTTAGGGATGTTAAGAATAAAAAAGAAGTTTTGCATATAGGCGACAATTATGAAGCAGATGTAATTAATGCTAAAAAGTATGGCATTGATGCATTACATGAGCCGTCTAGAAAAGAAAAATATATAGAAAGTAAGTTTTATAAAGAAATTTTTTATCCAACAAAAGATGTTGGGCATTTAAACCATAACTTCTTACATGGAATAATTTCTTTTGAAGAAAATGTATCAAAAGAAAACTTCCTTGAAACAACAGAAGATTTGGCAAAGTTTGGTTTTGCTCCATTAGTATTGGGTTTTACTCAGTGGTTAATACAAACCAGTATCAGGGATGGGGTAAAAGATTTATACTTTTTAGCTAGAGATGGTAAGGTAATGAAAGAAGCATATGATATTTTATCAAAAAATTATCAAAATGCTCCACAAAGTCATTATGTGTTAGCTTCTAGAAAAGCATGTAATACCATCAAATTAAATAATTTTTATGAGATATTAAATGTTTTAAAAATACCTTATACCAATGTAGAGATTAAAGATTTGTTTTATCAAAGGTTTAGTCTTGAGGAAGACGATTATGTGAAAATTATTAGGAATTATGGTTTTCATAAAAATTCAAAAGTGACTCAAGCAAACGATAACAACAAAATAATTGAAATCTTAAATCAGTTAAAAGATAAAATATTTGATATAGCTACAAAAGAAAAAGAGTTATATTTTGATTATCTAAAAAAAGAAGGTTTATTAGAAAGCGATAATATTGCGGTGGTAGATATCGGCTATACTGGGACTATGCAGGGGGCACTTAGTAATTTAATTAATAAAAATATAAAAGGATATTATTTAATAACTTTTTATGAGGCAATAGATAAAGTTTATAAATATGGAAATGATCTCAAGGCTTACTTGGGAAATTTTGATAACAAAATAAATTCAAATAAAGATATCATTAAAAAAATACCTTTATATGAAACCCTGTTCAGCAGTGAAGATTGTTCATTTATTAAGTTTAAAAGAAATGAATTTAATGAAGTAGAGGCAATTTATCAAGAAAAAGAAGAAAACGAAGAATTAAGAATAATATTCCTTAAAAAATTGCATAGTAAAACTATAGAAATTATTGCCAAATTTGCAGATTGTCATAAAAATAGATTAAAGCATATTTATTTTGACCCTTATATTATGAACCTTCCATTAAATTATTGTTTTAATGATAAAAAAAATATTAAGAATATTTTAAATGGAGTTTATTTTGAAGATAGATATACTGGTGCGGTGTTAAATAATGTTCATAGTTATTACCAAGAAATAAAGTTTAATATATTCAATAAGATTATTTTTAATCTGATGTTAAAATTTTTACCTTATAAGAAAAAGAAGAAATTAGAAAACAATACGGCTAAATTTTTTATCGAATCAAAAAAGAATCATGTCAGGTTAATTGGAAGATATTGTTTTGGGGTTAAGTATGATAACCATTAAGAGTAAAGGTATTAGAAAAAATCCTTTTTTAGAATTATTATTAAATAATTATTTTTCTTCAGATTTTAATAAAGACACAATAAAATGTGCTGTTTGGGGTATTGAAAAAAGCGAGGTAAATATTCTTGCTGAAAAAGAAGCTAAACAAAAAGGAATTCCAATTTTAAGGCTAGAAGATGGAATTTATAGGTCTTATGCTTTGGAAGAAACCTCTTATAGTCTGTATCAAAGTGAGGTTGGAATTTATTATAATGCCAAAGAACCTTCTAATTTAGAAAATATTTTGAATTCAGATTGGGTTCCAAATAATAATGATTTAGAGAATTTTCGTTTGTGCCAACAAATGATTGAGAAGTACAATATAAGTAAATACAATGATGCTCCTGATATGCCTTCTTACTATTTGATTAGAAATCACAAAAAAAATATCTTGTTAATAGATCAAACTTATGGCGATAAAAGTATAGAGTATGGATTGGCATCTAATGAAGATTTTAGTTTAATGCTAAAAGAAGCTATAAAAAAATCTGATAAATATAATGTTTATGTAAAAATGCATCCTGAGGTTTTTGTTGGTAAAAAACAAGGATATTTAAAGCAAGAAATTGATAATCTTTCGCCTGAAGAAAGAAAGAAAATTATTTTAATTCAAGAAAATTATAATGCCCCTTCAGTAATAAAAGAGATGGATGAAGTGCATGTTGTTACTTCTCAAGTTGGGTTTGATGCTCTATTAAGAAATAAACAAGTTTGTTGTTATGGTGTCCCATTTTATTCAAATTGGGGAATAACTAATGATGTAAAAAAAATAGAAAGAAGAAATAAGTCTCGTTCTGTTGAAGATTTATTTATTGCATTAGCTTTTAAATTAACTAATTATATCAATCCATTTAGTGGGCAACGAGGTGATTTACTAGATTTGTTAGAATATATTTCTTTACAAAAAAGGCATAAAAATTATGAAGAAATTGTTTTTTATAAAACAAAGTTATGGAAGAAAACAATTTTAGATAAATTTTTTAAAATTAAAAAAAGTAAATATATTTTTAATGAAAACAAATTAAAACTAGTTAAAGAAAAAAAGCAAAAATTAGCTACTTGGGGATTTTCAAAAGAAAAAGAAATATTAGATAATTTCATATGTATTGAAGATGGTTTTATTCGTTCAGTTGGATTAGGTTCTGATATAGAAATGCCTATTTCTTTAGTGGCGGATGAGGGGGGTATATATTTTAATCCTAAAAAAGAATCTGATTTAGAAAAAATCTTAAATTACGAATATTTTACGGATTATGAGAAATTAATTGCTAATGAGGTTATAAATAGAATATTAGCATTAAAATTAACCAAATATAATGTTGGTCAACATACCAATATTAAAGAAATTAAAAAATCATATCCAAATAAAAAAATAATTTTAGTTCCTGGGCAAGTAGAAGATGATGCATCAATTGCTTATGGTGCTGTAAATATAAAAACAAACTTTGATTTATTAAAAATTGTAAGTGAAAAAAGAGTTGGAGATGTAATTGTTTATAAACCACATCCAGATGTCTTGTCTGGAAATAGGAAAAGCAATCAATCTCCAGAAGAGATAATAAAAGAGCTAAAAAAGAGTTTTCCTGATAATATTTATTGGATAGAAAAAGGATCTAATATTGTAGATTGTTTTGATATTGCCGATGAGGTTCATGTTATTACTTCAACCTCGGGGTTAGAAGCAATTTTAAGAGATAAAAAAGTTTATACTTATGGATTGCCATTCTATGGTGGATATGGGTTAACTGAGGATTTTGAGAAATATCCAAGACATAGAAAAAAATTGACAAAAGAAGAGTTAATGTTAGGCTGTTATGTATTGTATCCAAGATATTTTTTACCTGGCAACAATCATTATATGAATGCATTGAGTGCAATTAAGTATTTATCAGCTAAAGCCAATAAAAAAATAATAACGAAAAAAAATATATTGAATCAAGCTAAAAGAAAGGTAAGGTTGTGTATAAAAACAATACAAGCACTGATTTAATTAATAAATTAAAAAAACCCTTGTTATTACAAGGTCCAATAGGGTATTTTTTTAGTGACTTAATGGAGCAATTTTTAAATCATGGCTCAACTCCATATAAAATAAATTTTAATGGTGGCGATAGATTTTTTACTTATAAGCATTTAAAAAATATTTTTGATTTTAAAGAGAAAATGGAAGATTTTGAAAATTATCTCAAAGTCTTTCTAGTAGAAAATCAAATTGATGGAATAGTGCTTTTTGGCGACTGTAGACCCTTACATAAAATTGCAGTTTCTATGGCAAATACCATGGGTATTGAAGTGTTTGTATTTGAAGAAGGTTATATTAGACCTAATTATGTTACTTTAGAAGTTTCTGGGGTGAATGCTAATTCTATTTTAATGGATACTATTGAAAGTGAATTATCAAAATATAAGGTTTCTTCTTCAGAAATTAATCAACAATTTACTGACAGTAATCAATTACAAAAAAAACATTTCCATACAATGAAAGACTTAACCAAAATAGCTGCATTGTATTGGTTATTTTTGGGACTTGGGAAAAAAGACTATCCTCATTATGAACACCATAAAGACGGTGATATTTTTCAATCTGCCAAATATTGGTTTAGATCTTATTGGAAAAAGAAAATTTATAAATTAGAAGAGAGTAATATAGAAATAAAAGTAACTAAAGAGTGGCATAAAAAATATTTTTTGGTCGCATTGCAAGTCTATAATGATAGCCAAATTAAAGAACACTCAAAATTTAGAAACAATAAAAAATTTATTTACAATACAGTAAAGTCATTTGCTAAATTTGCTTATAAAGACGATATGTTAATTATTAAGCAGCATCCTTTAGACGTTCCCTATCATGATTATACGAGATTTATTGAAATGTTGGTGAAAGGCTTTAATTTAGATGGTAGAGTTCATTATGTTCATGATTTAAATTTGCCAGTTCTATTAAAAAATTCAAAGGGATTGGTTACAATCAATAGTACAACAGGATTATCAGCACTATATCATAAAATCCCAGTGATTGCTTTAGGAAGAGCAATGTATGATGTAAAAGGGCTATGTTTTCAAAAAGATATCAATGCATTTTGGCGGCAAAAACATTTTGTCAATTATGACTTATTTAAAAAATTCAGAAGTTTCTTAATAAATAAAACTCAAATTGTAGGAAGTTTTTATAATAAGGAAGAATATCCCCAAATACTCAAACCTTTACTAGTTCAAAATGTGCAATTAAAAAATAATGCCAAAGAAATCATTCAATTGGATAGGGTTGAAATAGATAAAATTAAAAAAGCTTAATATTTATTTTTATTGCTCACATTAAGTTATTGATTTTAAACAGATTTTTAAGTTTGACTTATTCTTTTACTTAAGGTACTATGCCTCCTTCGTAAATTTTAAGGAGAGGTGTTCAGAATGTTTTTAACTCCATTAGTTTTTGTGGCAGCTTTGACACTAGAAGTTTTGGGAAGTTATATGTCTGTGGTTGGGCTTTCTTCAAAATCAAGTTTAATTCTTATTGTATTGGCAATTGCTTTGGATTTTTCAAAAATTGTCATTGCTTCTGTTTTGTATAAAAATTGGAAGTCTTTGAATATTGCTTTGAAAGCATTCTTATTGCCTACAACTATTTTTTTGGTCATTATTACTTCGTATGGTGCTTATGCTTACCTTTTGCAAGAATTTGGTAAGACAACATCCAATGGACAACAAATTTCCACTAAGTTGAGTTTGCTTGAAGAAGAAGCAGTTCAAGTAAAAACTCGCAAGAAAGAAATTGATGCACAAATTGCTGCTATTGATCCGATGTTTGTCACACAAAAGCGTCGTTTGAACACTATGTTTGCAAAAGAATTAGAATATTTGAATGAGCGGTCAATTCAATTGGATAAAGAAATTCCACAATTAAAATCTTCTCAAATGACGGATACTTTGGAATCTGGAACTTTAGGCTCTCTATCTAAAGCTTGGGGAACAACTCCTGACCAAACAGCAAAAATTATTGCTTTAATGATGGTGATTGTAATTGACCCCTTGGCTATTGTGATGTTGATTGTTGGCAATTTTCTAATTTTACAAAGAGAAGAAAAAAAGAAGATTGAAGCTGTAGAAAAAACATTGGTTAATGCTGGTGTTCCATCAGTTGTTGAGCCACTCGTTACTTTAAAAGTTGAAAGTACAGTTAATTCAGAAGAAATTGTTGTTCAACAAAAAGAAGAAGTGCTTTCTAATCAAGAATTAACTTCTTCTGTGAAAAATATTGAAGACGAATTGGTGTTTAATAACAAAGGGGTAGAAAACTTTAATCTCTTAGAGGAAGTTTGGATAGATAAGCATCTTGCTAATATTCAGATGGATTTTAAGGATAATGATGTTAAGGAGAATTTTTTTAAGTTTAATGATGATAATCTTGAACTGTCAATTTTTAAAAAATATGAATTAGCAGTAAATGATGTCCAAGAAAGCAATATCGTAGTTAATTTTTGGGAGGATTCTATTACAAAAAAATATTCTGTTGATTATTTTGAGTTCAAAGATGATGAAGTTTTAGAAAATAATGAGGTTATTGTTAATGATGTAATTGAGGAAGTTCAAAAACATATTAAAAAAGAGGATGAAATTATTCACTCTTTTGAAAACAATGTTATATTTAATGAAACATTAATCGCAAATGATGAAATGAGTGAGAATGAAGATAAAACTTCTCAAGAGTATTGGATAGAAAAATATGGGATGACTAAAGAAGAAATGGAGGCTTTAGAAAGACCTGGTGACTATATTATGGATGATTCTGGAGAAGTTAAAAAATTAACGGCTGATTAATCAAAAACCCCGCATTGCGGGTTTTTTTAAATCTTGTTTTTTCTTGTTGGCTGTGTCTCTTTTTGAGGTAGTTTATCATTCAATTCAAAATACATTAATGCAGATTCTAATCTTTTAATGGATTCATCTGGGGAAGGTAAGTTGTTTTGTTCTTTGTTTAAGAATAAAACAACATTTGGCAAAACTTCACGAATTTTACTCATTAAATCTTCAATAGGTTCTTGGTCTGATATGTTGGGTGAGGCAATATGAAAACCTCTAGTGTTGGTAAAAAATTCTAATTGTGTGCCAACTTTTTTCTTCATAACATGTTTAATTGAATTAAATATTTGTGTTTTTGTTAATTGAATATTGTTTTTGTTAATACCAAATTGGTCAACCAATATGGAGTCGCTTATATTAATAACGTGAGTGTATTCTCCAAAATTAGTTAATAAGTCTTTGTTCTTATCTTTTTTAAATTTGGAAAAAAACTTTTTTTCTAATTCATTATATTTTGCTCGTAAGGTATGTAATTTTTCAAATCGGTTACTAAAATTTATTTGAATGAAATTGTAGTTTTCTTCAGTAGGACCTAGTGTTTTAACAATAACATTTAAAACCTTAACCTGATTACTTTCAGAAAGGATGCTAGAATCTCCTAAAAGATTTAACACGGATGTTGGAGTATCTTTGATTGATTTAAAGTGTTTAGGTAATAACTCAATATATGCTTCTAATAATATATAATCTTTTCCTTGTTTTAGTTTTGAATGAAGGTGGTCCATAAAATCGCTATTTAGATTAACAATTCTTTTAATGAAATCTTTTCTTTCACCTTTAGAGACATTGTTGTAGCCATGATTAAATATAAGATGGATAATAGGTTCAAGGCTAATTTTTCCATCAAAAACTCTTCCAGCAACAGATTCAATATATTTATTACATTTTGCTTCTTCCCAAAACTGGTCAATTAGTGGTTGAATAGTTGGATCTGCTTGTAAAAGTGGAGTAAATAAAACACGGTTCCAATCTTTTTGTTGGTCTGTAATGTATTTATCGCTACTCCAACTGCCCGTGCTAATGAGTGAGCCATCTTCACCTTTTTCATAACCTCCAGTAAAGTGATAATCTCTACGATAATAACTGGTGCTGAGGTTAAGTTTAACAATATCAGCAATTTCTTGATTTCTAAGGGGTGTTCCTTGCATTAGATGGCTCCAAATATATTGTTCATTATATCAAATTTAAAATATAAATAAAGGATTTCTTGATTGATTTTAGTATGATTGCTCGCTATAATGTAGAAAACAATTTAATTTAATTATGATTATAATTCAAGAACATCAAAGTCACAAATATACTCCAAGAACTTATTTCAATGCACATTCTGGGGATGTAACTATTGCTATGGCAGTGGACTTAACAACCGCTGGTGAAAAGTTAACACATAAAGCCGCTGGTGAAAAATATATCGGTTTTTTGTTAACGGAAGATACGGAAGCAATTAATGTGGCAAGGCAGTTATATCGTTTTATGAAACAAAAAAATGCCAAAACACTTAATATTGCTGGTAATGGTATTTACACATTATCAAAACATGGTTGTGACCAAGCGCACATCAATTCTTTTGTCTGTGATGTTATTGAGAAGGTGCACACATATTGGCCAATAGAAAAAATATTTACTGGTGGTCAAACTGGTGTTGACCTTGCTGGAGCAGTTGTTGCTCAATATCTAAACATTCCTGCTTTGATTACATTACCTAAAGGTTATATTCAAAGATTTGAGGATAAAGTAGATAGAGAACACACAAAAGAGCAAATTCAAGAACAAATTGACCATTGGGTTAATATGTTAAAGCAGCAAGATATTAAACAAAATAAACCAAAAGTATAAGGAATATATGCTTCCATTTGAAATAAACAATGAACATTTGAGTAAGATGGTAAATTTATTAGGAAAAGAGTTTAATCAAATTGATTTTCTTTTTTGGGTTTCTGCAATTAATCCTAATTTTAGTTATGCCAATGATGGTTCTATCCATAATGATAACAAGAAATTTTTTCATAAAAAAAAGAACGAATGGGTTGTTACAGGAATTCCAACATTAGAAATTAAAAATGAATTAGAATTTAAAAAGATTATTTCTTATCCACATGGGTTAGAAAGAGAGCCTTTGGTTCAAATTTTACAAGAATATTTTCAAATTGATTATTGGCAAGAAGCACTAGAGGTTTGTTGTGCGGATGAATCTGGGAAATACAATACTTTAAATTTTCAAGTATTGGCTCATTCAACAAAAAACTTGGATTTCACTGATAAAAATATAGATAAATTAAAGCTTTTATCAGAAAAAATGATTACTTCAGCTAAAAAGAGTCAGCAAAAAAGATTTAGTGAAGTGTTGCAATATTTATCATTTTGTATTGCGAACAAAAACTTGTTTGACAATGATTGGATTGTCGGAAATTTAAATAGTATTTTCTCTGAAGAAGATGACGGCACATCTAAACAATTAAATTTTATTGTCGATAAAATCAGTCGTCAATTCATAGATTTAGATTTTTCAAAATTTAAATTAAATACTGGATTTAAAAAATTACTAAAGGGTAAAGTGCCCTTAAAAATATCTAAAGATTGTAATCCTTATTTTTGGCAAATGGATATATCTAGATATGCTATTGCGAATAAGGTTGTAGAAAACTTATTGCAAACCAATTGTATTAGTGGCTTAGAGGTTTTAGATAGGTTTCTTAAAAATCAAGTAGATGTTTTGTCTCATTTTATTAAAAGAGATAAAACAATGATTACATTAAGTGTCTTGCATGAAGATAATAAGTTAAACGAAAAAATAGATTTTGTGTTAAATGAAGTCATAAATATAACCTCATTAAATAGGGTTATTGACCCAAGAGAATTAGAAAAAAGTTTATTGTATTTAGATTTAAATGAAAAAATGGCAGTAAAAAAAGATAAAGAAAAAAGGATTAAACTATGAGTTTGCCTCAATTGGTAAGAAATCTCAGAAGAGAACGGCACCCTATGATTGTTTATGATAGGAAGGCAACGACTTGGAAAGATATTTTTAAAAAACATCCAATTGAAAACCCCGCCAATGAAAAAATTTTTTATGAGATTGAACATTGTAGAGAGTTTTTAGGTGATAAAAATAGTTCTGATCCCATTTTAGTATTACGCTCTGGTTATACTTGGGGGGTATTAAGAAAGATTGCTGAAAATTCATTAAGTGATTGTTTGACTTTTTACGAAGTAGCACAAAAAATAATGCTCAATAAAAAGAGTATAATGGAAAATTCAATACATAACTGGTTTAAAATGAGTCTTTCCGCTTTGTTTTTAACTAAACAAGATGCTCCAGGTTCTTTAAATTTCTTTGTTGAACTTGATGAAAAAAATAAAGAGAAAGCCCTTGCAACCGCTTTTCAATATTATGGTGAAAATGCTTATGTGAATTTTATAAATCATCCAGAATTAAAAATTGAGAAGTTCCAGGAGAAATTGATTTTATGGTATTGGGATGCTGATGCGAGACAACACAATTTTATTGATCGTGTTTTAGATGAGATAAAAAAGAAAAATCCTTTGGTTCTTGATTGCGATTATATAGCCGAAAATTTAAAGCCTAATAATTTATTAAAGTATCAAACCATAGAGATCAATAAAAGATTCATTTCTCTAGATCAGTTAAAGATAAGCTCTGCAAGAGTAAATGTAAGCTATGCTGATCACGTTTGCTTGTTGCAAAAAAAACAAGAAACATCAACTGTTGGTGAGGTTTTTGATTTATTGAAAATTCAGAAAATAATCAAAGAGCTATCTAAAATAAAAAGAGAAGAAAAATATCCCAAATTGTTTGTAAAGAATAAACCAGCAGTAGATGGACATTTTAGGTTTTTTGATGGAAAAAAATATTCTAGCATTCTTGAAGTATTTTATTCTTTGAATGGTAGAAAAATAGACTTGGATTCAATGGTTGAATTTGTTGAAAAAAATCTGGAAATTGAAAAGGAAGACAAGAGAATGCCAAATATAGAATTTTGGCAAGAAGCTAAAACTATATTGATGACAATTAAATTAAACGATGAGTTGCCTCAAAATAAAATAAAAGCAAAAAAAACAAAGATTTAATCTTTGAATTAAGTTTCACTTTTGCTATAATACAAGCATGTAAAACTAATTCAATTGGTGATTAAAAATGTTTGATAAAGTTAAAAAAATATGGGGTAATCTTTTTAAAGATTATTTTGTAAGCAAGAATGTTTTTACAGTGGGACCTCCTAAAGTGGTGGAGCCGACTGGCGAGAATCCATTAAATCCTTATTTTGTTCCTTTTAGTCATAATGTGTTTGATGAAAATAAATTAATTGAAAAGTATGAGCAAGAAGGTCGCCCAATGACACCTGAAGCTTATAAAAAAGCATTTCATGACCATATTTCCGTAAGAGCTTTCTTAAATGAGAAAAAAACGGGTGTGTTGCTCAAGATTTGGAAAGATGCAATGCATTTAAAAACTATTTTAGAGCCTCTTCATAAAGCAGGTATTGAATATACTCTTGATTTGACTGGGGGTAGTGTAAGAGATTTTGTTTTGAACAACCAAAATTTAATTAAAGATTTAGATTTTATGTTGAGCATTTCAAAATTTGATGGCTATTCACCAGACTTGAGAAGTGGCACTGTATTTAGCAAAGAAGAATTAGATGCCGTTGGATGGCCTAGAAGTATAGCAGATTCATTAAAATATGACTTGCATATGAATCCGCAAAATTATAGTGGTCAAGATGGAGAACCTAATGTTTCCCTAGAAGAGCTAAAGGTTAAATTGATAGAATTGTGTTTTAATAAGACAAAAGAAAAAATACAAGTTTTCAATCATGTGTCTAAGCGAAGAGAGTTTGTCGGTTCAAATCGTTATGGTGAAAATATGTTCCGTGAAGATAGATTGATCTCTGTTTTTAAAATGGAGGGGGATAAAACAAATTACCCTATTGATATTTTGTTAACAGATTTTTCCAAGCCTGCTTTCTTGAAAGACTTTGATTTTGATATCTGCAAAGCATCTTTTTGTTTCATTAATCCACATGTTAAAAAAGATTTTCCTAAAAATCATAGCCATCTAATCTCTCGTTTTGTAGCAGAAAGAGATTTTTGGGCTGATGTCATTAATAATAAAATTACTTATGACGCCAAAGTTCGTTCACAATATCAAATTAATTTATCTTTTGATAGCCATTTGCCCCGTATTGAAGCTAAATATCCAGAATATAAGACAATGGTTATTGGTGAGGGAGAAGAAAGAGAATTTGCAGACAAAAAGCTTTTAGCTTATGAGTTAAATAAGGGGCTTTCTCAAAAAGAAGAAGAAGCCCCAAAAAAGAGATTGAAACTTTGAAGATGTAAAAAAAAACTCGCAAATGCGAGTTTTTTCATTGCATACTTTCACAAAATATCACACAGTCTGATGGTGGTTTTGATGCATTCAATAGGTCAATCCACCATACTTCAGAATTAATAGGCTTATGACTATCATGTTTGCCATCATTGTGTGAAATATGTATTTCCTTACAATTTCTATGGGATAGCATTTCTTGAGTTAGTTCTTTAATATTAATCTGAAATAATTCATTTCCTTGAGCATAAGCAATATGTAAATGGCTTAAATCTAAAGCAAAAAGAATATTTTTTTTCAAAATCATTTCATAAGAGCATAAAGAATCTTTCCAAAAATCATCTTGTAGTTTATTGTTTGGATAAAGTCCTTCCAAAGAAACTGGAATACCTAAAAAGTCTTGTAATTCAAGCACATTATCTGTAATGGCATCCCAACTTAATTTATTCCTCATAGGGGCATGGTAGGAATAGTGTTGAGCTTGAATATGTTGTTGTGCTTCCTTAAGTAGTTTCACATATTCAAGATTTTCTTTTAGGGAAAAACCTGCATCGAATGGGCGATGTTCAGAAGCAACCCTAACATTGGCATGTAATCTAAATTGAGTGTTTGGAAACTTTTCTAACAAATTGTCTAAAGAAAATTTAGATAAGCTACCAATGTGTTGTGGGCATAGTTGAGCATGAGAAAAATCCCAGGTTGAAATAGGGTGGTCTTTAGGATTATTTTCCGAAATAAGTCGCATTGCCATAATGACTGGCTTACCAGGATAACAAGCAGATGCTGGGCTGATGTTTTTCGTAATCATATTCTCAAAATCTCTTCTGTTATTAATGTCTCATTATACCACTTTTTACTGTTGACGTCCTCCCCGCCCTAAACGGCGGGGATTCCTACTGCTAGACGTGCACGTCCGCACGCGAGAATGTTCTTAGCTGAGTTGATATCACGATGATGAACCGTATTGCAACTGGAGCATGTCCATTCTCTTATTCCAAGATCTT
>JACCDQ010785981.1_pt1 | contig 28641 bp, 33 predicted proteins | sample 7446031 | NCBI WGS metagenome assembly JACCDQ01 (sample SAMN15323442, study PRJNA562643) | freshwater metagenome | isolation source: river surface water | place: USA:Blue River Watershed | collected 2017-08-17 | reverse complement strand
AGGCAAAGTTGCCAACTTAGAAAGATCCACTTTGACGGGCACACCACTGTCGTCGACGTCCACGGCAAAAGCATCAGCCACTAACAGTGCAGTCAGTTCGCTTCTCGCCTTGCCATCAACCCAGTTGTAAGTGGTTTCATCAACGGCGTTACCAGTCACTTCAGCTGCAAGCGATGTCTTCTTGGCGGTCAATTCATCCAATGAAAACAGTTGTGTTTTAGCGGTGGTCAACTCGTCTTTCACCTGGCTGTAAGGTGCGGTTTGACCGTACTGGTTCACATAAATTTTTTCATTGTTGGCGTCTGTGGCTTGAACCAAAGAGGCGTTCACTTGGTCTTCACCAATGAACACGTGGGTTTGCCATTTGTTAAATGGCACGTTCTGATTGGCGTTGGCGGTCTTGACGTAATAGATGGTGGCCAAGTAGCCGTTACCACCGTTGTCGTACACCGTGAAGGCTGTCGATTTGTTGTATGTGGCAGGGTTGCTGCGGTTGAAGGTTTCTGTAATAACTTCCGCATCGGCTGGGAAGTTCAGGCCCAAAGACACCTCTGAGGTTTGCTTGGCATCACCAGATGTCTTTTGTGGAATGGTCAACACCACACGTTCGTTAACGTTCGCAGAACCGGTCGAGTCAACCGTCGCAGCCATCAAACGCTGACCTGAAGAGTTCACCACGTTAAATTGTTCATTCAACAAGAACGAGCCGTTACGTGTGAAGAGTTCTTGCAAACCATCGGCTGAGCGCATAGGGAAGAAACCGTCACCCGTCACGGCCAAGTCCAATGCGTTGGATGAGAAAGAAATATTACCCTGGCTAAACTCTTGTGACACTTGTTTCAGAGACACACCCTGACCCACTGTGGAAGAAGCTTTTTGCAAAGGTGATGTGGCAAAAATGTCACCGAAGTCGGCGCGTGAGCGCTTGAAACCTGTGGTGCCCACGTTGGAGATGTTGTTACTGGTCACGCCCAACATGGCGGTGGCAGCATTCAATCCGGTCAGCGAGGTATAGAAAGACATGGTGAGAAACTCCTAGGGTGAATGGGGTTTGCGTTTAAAAATAAATTCGAAGGTCAGTGGACTTAATTGCCTTAATTGCCTTAAATGCCCACACGTTGAACGTCAGTCAACTTCACTGACTTGCCACCTGCAACTTCCAACAGGAGGGTTTTGTCGGCTTGTTGGTTCACGCCTGTCACGGTAGACAGCACATTGACAACGGGGTTTGTTGTTTTGCCTTGGCTAATGACGGTGGCCTTGAAGCTGTAGCTGCCATCGGGCACTTTGGCGCCAGAGTCGCTGGTGCCGTCCCAAACAAAAGGCATGTCGCCAATGCTTTGAGCGCCCATGATTTGGCTGGTGACCAATTGACCTTTGTCGTTGAAAACTTCCAATTTCACGCCTTCGGCGCCAGTGGGCAGATTCACAAAACCTTGTGCAGGCTTGCCGCCTTCAGCGATAAAAGCAGATGCACCTGGCACGGCTACAGTTTTGCCAATCATGCTGGTGCTGCTCATCATGCGTTCGCCGGCCATGCTGTCGACATACGCTTTGAGCGTGTCCGACATGCTGGTGGTGGCTTCGAGTTGTGAGAACTGTGCCAACTGGGCCACGAAGGCTTCGTTCTTCACAGGGTCTAAAGGATCTTGGCATTTCAACTGCGTGGTGAACAACGTTAAAAAGTCTTTCTGTCCCATTCCTGCAGACGTGCCAGACTTGGCCGTCAAGGCTTCGTTCGCCGCTTGAGCGGTGGTTTTGATGCCCGCTGGTGCGTTGATGTTTTTGCTTGCGTTGGCCGAAGTCGCTGCGGCATTCAAGCTGTTGTTGGTGGATAAAAACATGGTGTCAGATTCCTAAATACGGTGCATTAAGTTTTGATGATGTCGATCGTGCGCATCAACATCTGACGTGTGGTGTTCACCACTTCCACGTTGTTTTGATAAGAACGGGCCGCCGCCATCATTTCAACCATCTCGGTCATCTCGTTCACGTTGGCCAAATAGACGTAACCTTCTTTGTCGGCCATCGGGTTGGATGGATCAGACATTTTTCGGATGGGGGAGGGATCGTCCATGATCTTTTCAACACGCACACCGCCCGCGAAGCCTTGCTCGTGGGCTTTTTGTTGGCCTTCCATGATGGTTTTGAACATGGGGCGTTTGGCTCTAAAGGCTTCTGCTTCCACACCGGTCACGGTGCCCGCGTTGGCCAAGTTAGAGGCGGTGGTATTCATGCGGGTGGTTTGCGCATTCAGCGCAGAGCCAGCAATGTTGAAAATACGATCAAGTGACATGAGGATTAATCTCCACGCAGTGCACGGCGAATACCGCTGACGCGGTTTTCAAGAATGTTCAAAGTGGTTTGGTAGTCGGCAGCGATCTGACCAAACTTGGCTTGCTCAACGTTCAATTCAACGGTATTGCCGTCAAAGGAAGCATTGAAGGGAACGCGGAACTTTTCACCATCGACCGACTCGGGCAGCGGAATTTCGATGTGTGCGTTATTGGTGGTGCGCAAAGCGTCTTCGCGGGTTTGCTTCAGGACCGACTTGAAATCGATGTCCTTGGCTTTGAAGTGAGGGGTGTCGGCATTGGCAATGTTGCGCGCAACCACTTCCATGCGTCTGCTGCGCATGCCCAGTGCTTGAGCGTGCACTCCTAGAGCGTTGTCAATCATGTCCATGTTGAAACCTACTTTCGCCATTTACGCTTTGCTTAAATTGCCGGTTTACCGACAGCCCAAAGAATTAAAGTTCTTTGCAAAGGTTTCGATTGCAAGAGCCGTGCCATGTATTTCCGACTCTTCAGCGATGGGTTTTTGACGCAGGCCTAGGCCAATTTCCTAGGAAATATGCGGGTTCCAGGCCATTGGGGCGTAGCGCCCCGAAAAATGCGAAAGCGGCAAGACCTTGCCGCTTTGAGAGTTTTTACGTCAGTGACTGCTTATCGCAGCCAGACTTTGGGGGCTTCTAAAGCTTCGTAATCAGCTGCTTTTTGAATCTGCAAACGAATTCTGGCGGCCGAATTGGCATCCATCGAGCCGTTAGTTGAAGTCGGCGAAGACACATTCATGGGACCGGTCTGGTTCATGGAGATGGGTGAGCTGGGCAGGCTGCTTGCTGGACCGGCCGGTTTGGCAACGAGTGGGGATGTGGCCGAGGCCTTCAAGCTCTTCAAGCCCATGCCCAGACGCTCTGCGGCGTTTTGAACCAAGCCTTGTGCGATTGACATACGAGTCATGGGGGCTTCGGTGTCTCGGCCTTCATAAAGGTACTTGGCTTGCTTGCCTGGAATGCCCAAGGGCTCTTCAGGTCGTTTTTCGCCGCGTGCTGCCGGTTGCAGCACCGCTAAATAAAGCTCATCCAAAGGCACTGGGCCCTGGCCTTCTTTCTTCAGGCCCACTTTGTCAAAGTAAGTGTCGACCAAATGCAATTGTTGGTAAACGCTCAAACCCAAGATTTGTTTGGGCGCTTTGCCAAAGCCCACTTCGGCGGCGCCTCGGGCCGGTCCGTCACAAAACTGAATGATGCCGTGGCACCGTGTGTTGGTCGCTTGGGGGTTCATCCCGTCGCTTTCCATCAGGGTGAGGCGCGCAAAGTCGTCGGGCGAAAACTTGTGCTTGTTGGCAACTTGTAATACTTTGTTGTACACATCTTGCTTTTCCACTTTGGGGATAAAGCCGCGAGCCACCGCCCGGTCTAGCGTTTGACTGAGGACAGGATGCGCAACGGCGTTGATGTAGTTGCCTTTAGAAAGCGCTACGGCCGTGGTGGGGGTGGGGTTGTTGGTGGCTGTGGCTCTATTAGTTGTTGAGTTAGCGACTGTATTTAGAGTGGCTGAATTGCCTGCTGAGGCCGTGGCATTGGTAGACGCGTTGCCCGCAGTTGAATTGGGTTGAAGTTGTCCCTTTTGCCACTGGGCCAACATGCCTTCGAGTTGTATCTTTTGACCAGGGAAAATGGCGTTGGCGTTTTTGATGCCGCTGTCTGAGGCCAATGCCTGTGCCCACCTGAATTCTTCGGAGGGGCTGAGTTTGACGCCTTGTTGCTGCGCCTGTTCACGAACAATGCTGGTGAGCGTGTCCCCCGGTTGAATCACTTTGAAGGAGGGCTGCGAGGCAGGTTCCATCACCTTTTCAAGGGTTTGAGAAAAACCGGGGCGTGACAATGTCACCGCAGTCGAGGCAGAATTCTCGGAACTGGGTGTAGCGCCGTTCACAACGGGTGACGCTATGCCTAAAGGGGCATTGGGTAACGTAGACTCAATTCTCATGATGATGGCATCTTTATTGCATGAACTCCGGTATGTTCAAATCAAGTGTCAAAACAACTACACCTGCATGGCCTGTCATGCAAAACCTGTGCCTGACGGTTTTTTGGCTGATCACTGTGGTTTTCTCTTTAGGAAGCCCAGCCCAAGCTCAGCCTTCACCGGCCGACAGCATGAACCAGCAAGTGCGCCAATGGCTGTCACAAACGCACAGCGTGGCTGCCAAAGATGTGGTGATTGCGCCTCTGGACGAGCGGCTCAAAGTGCAATCCTGTCAAAAACCACTGACCGTGGACCATCCCTTTGCTTCCAAAGAAACGGTTCGTGTGCGCTGCGCAGAACCCATTTGGCAGCTCTATTTACAAGTCAGCATGACGGGCGCATTGCCCAAGACCGCCGCAAACCCAGCCGGTGACAATGCCAAGGGCGCCACCCGCACGGTGGTGGTGGCCAAGCGACTCTTACAAAGAGGCACTATTTTGCAACCCGAGATGCTGGAAGAAACTCAAGCTTCGGCCAATCCGGCCGATACTCAATTGCTGACCAGTTTGAAAGACGCCCAGCAAGCCGAGTTGACACGTGACATGCCGGCAGGACAGCCTTTCAGGGTGTCCGACCTTCGGCGTGCCGTGATGGTCAAACAAGGCCAGGTGGTGATGCTGAGCATTGGTGAAAAGGCCGAATTTCAAATTTCGGTTCGCATGGAGGCCATGCAAGACGGCAGGTTAGGGGAGCAGGTGAAGCTCAAAAACCCCGAATCTGGCAAGCAGGTGTCGGGCATCGTGACCGGGCCGAACGCTGCGAAAGGGTTGTAAAAATGGAAAACTTCATTTTTTATCGAAAACCCTCATTTATTTTCAAAAATCCATTCAAGTTCTAGAATGTGCTGTCGATACTGAGCATGTCCAACCCCCTTTTTGAGGTGGGTTGATGTGAGAAGAAATCTGAAAGTGAGCCTGTGATGACCGATGCAATTTCAAACTATGGACAACGCGCCCAGTCGGACGCGTCGTTGCGCAGCGCATTGGACAAAGCCAATCGCAAAAACAATTCACCCGCAAGCGCCAGTCAACAAGCCGCTGCGCCAGCAGCTGCAGCCCGCTCTGGCGGCCCTGACCAACTGCATTTGACCAACGTTGCGTCTCGCGCCATGGCAGAACCCGACTTCGACCGAGCCAAAGTGGATTCCATTAAGCAAGCGATTCAGGATGGTCAGTACCCTCTGAACCCCCGAAAAATCGCCGAAAGCTTCCACGCTATTGAGCAAATGATTCGTGAGTGAGCGAGTACTTTCCGTTTCGGAACAGCTGGTCCAGTTGTTGGCTTTAGAGTTTGAAGCACTCAAGAGCCAAGACCTGGACCGGTTTGAATCTTTGCAACCTGGAAAAAATGATTTGTTGGCGGAGCTGTCCAGCCTCTGCCCGTCTGCCGAAAACCTTCAACAATTGCCCGAATGGGAAACCCTGCGCGAGCGTCTCATCGAATGCCGAGACATGCATCGCCGCAACGCCATGCTGATTGAGCGCAAATTAGACGCCATTCGCGGTACCTTGCACAGCTTGAGAGCCGGTGATTCTGGCAGTCCCGTTGAAGTGTATGACCGCCTCGGTCAAGTGGCCCGCTTTAGCCGAGGCCGCGGCTACCAAGAAGTTTAAGCGTCGCCTTGGTGGCTGGCGCTGCCTTTACTTACGCCCCAGGCGTGGGGCTAACAGGTTCAGGCGCAGTCTCTTTTTCATCGCCAGGGCGCATGCCCTTGAGCCAATACACCCATGACAAGACCACGGCCACTGCCGTGTAGAGCTCTTGGGGAATCTCTTGGTCCACTTCCAAGCGGCTGAGCAAGGCCAGCAGTTGTGGATCTTCTGAGATGAACACCCCTTGTTTTTGAGCCTCTTGAATCATGCGGTAAGCCAAATCGTCATCGCCCTTGGCGGTGACCATGGGCACGGGATTCTTGCCATACGCAAGTGCAACGGCTTGACGCATGTAGCGGCTCATGCTGAAACGTCCACCACCAGGCCGCGACCGGAGGGCGCCCAGTCACTTTTTTCTGCGGGCCGTGCGCCATGAACCACATTGAAGGACCGCATGTTCAGGCCTGCAGCTCTGAGTTCATCACCCAGCAAATAGCTGCGAGATCGGGCCATCTCCACCACATTGCCTTGTTCGGCCCACATGGTGAGTTCAATCTGCTGAGCGTTCATCAGTTGCGTCTTCAGCCATACAGGACCAAGATCTTCTGTTTTTGAATGCACGTTGACCGTCAGCACGGGCTGTTCACCGTCTTGACGGGGACCCCGTCGGATGGTCAGTTCAACGGGGTTGGCATCGACAAAAGGCAAGGTCATGCTGAACAGCACTTCTTGCTGCGCTTGGGCTTGAACGGCTTGAACTTGACTGGATTCGATATCGTCGATGGCCTTGGTCAACTTTTCGATCATGCCCGTGTCGACTTCATCGCTGTCTTCAGTGTTCGAAACATTGAGCTCGGCAATGAGTTTTCTGAGCAGTTGCTTGGTGTCTTGTACGGGCGGTTGAAGACCTCTGGCCAACCAGACTTCTGCACCCATGGCACCCACCATGGCTTGCCGAATGGCCGCGGGCGTGAGTTGGGCCATGTTGAGTTGTAAGCCGCGCCACTGCGCTTGCAAATCAGGCCGTTGGACAGTCTTCAACAAAGCATCCAAAGTGCCGGGCTGAAAAATTTGTGGCAAGACTGAATTGACTTCGGGTCGATACAGCAAATTGGCAATCCGCGACACCAAGGGAGGTGTGTTGAGCGGCACCAGGCTACCGCCTTGGGCTCTGAGCCATATCGACTCACCTGCTTGGGAGGCTTGCAAACCTGGCGCTGGAATGGCTCTGCCCTGCAAGAAAAGCATGGGCAAGTCGCGCTCCAACTTCACGGAAGCTTGGACCACTTGCCCTTCGCGCAAGCCCAATTCGGCTGCCGTCTTGTTGACGGTCGGCAGCAGTTTGCCTTCAAGGTAGATCGGGTTGATTCGGCCGGGCGCGACGAACGCCTCGGCGCCGGAAATCAAGGGTACCGGACCCAGGGCTTGCGAACGGTGTAGTCGCGAGCTGAGGGGCCGGGGTCAGAGTTGTCGGTGGGGGCGGGGGCCGCTAAGGGTGTTAATACATTGCGCACAATGTGGCCGTGCTCGGGCACCACCATCGATGTGCCAGCTTTGACACGTTGCTGTGGATTGCCCGTGATGACTTTGGGATTGGCATCGACCAAAGCTTTGCGGAGGACGCCAACGTTCAAGGGACTGTTGGCGTAAAGCGTGTGAATCAACTTATCGATGGGGGTGCTTTGTGGCACGGTATAGCTGGTCGTGGGTGCTGGTGCAGGTTTGTCATCGCCAGGCTCGGACGCAAAGGCTTGACCCATGAACAAACTGCACGCAAGCACGCTGGCCACTTTGAACGAGGCAGTTGACTTGATGAAATGTGCAAGACAAGTAGAAGTGTTCATGGCTCTATTAGTTTAATCAATTGACTGGAAAACCCAAAAAAGGCGCTTCGCTCGCCATAGGCTTGTTAGGTCTTTTGACAGGTTTGGTGTTGACTTGAGTCGAAGGCAAAATGTTCGGTTCTTTGATCAGTGTTTCGGTGGGCCAGGCGCGCCAGTTGGCTTGTACGGCTTGCGCAGGTCCTGCCAAAATGACCAATTGAGAGTGATAGGGCGTCACAGCCTGAACCTTTGCCAGCAAAGTTTGTGGTGCGCCTTCTTTGGAGGCTAATTCAGCAGGGAAACGGGCAGGGTTCGCAATGAGCCACTCTTCGCCTTGTCGCACGCCTGCCAGGCTACCCGCATTGATCTGAATTTGTTGACCAGAAACAGCCGTCACGACGGGATTGAGGTGCTGGCATTGCAGCCACTGTTCAGATTTAGCACGCCAATTTTGCAACTGTTCTTGAACCAGTTGAGCGCTGGCGCTGGCAACTCTAGGGGCGCCCCAAGAAGGCCTCTCAATGGCAAGTTCAATGGTGGCATCGTCTTCTATGACCAGCAATCGGCCATCTGTGCTGGCCATTTGATATTCCAAGCCCAGCGCGATTCCTGCTGGTTTGTAGCCGGAATAGCCTTCAAAACCTCTTGCGGGCGTTGGATAAGTTTTGATTTTGACACTGGCTTGCCATGGCGAGGTTTGTGTGTGGGTGCTAATTAAAGCCCGTTCATAGGCTGTTAAGCCATTGGCCATGGAAGGCGGTGGCAAGCTATTCACGGCACGCCAGGGTTTGGCATTGTTGGCGCTGTTCTCTGCGTTGACACCACTGACCCACAGAGCCTGAATTTGGGGCAATAAAAATTGCAAGACCATGGGGTGAGCGGTGGGCTCGATGTCTAGATCGATTTTGACGACATGGCTTAACTGTGCGCCCACTTTTTGAGAGCAATCACCAGAAGTGTTCGTTGATTGACTGACGTTTTTATCCCGAATTTCTTTTTCAGGGACTGGGCTGATTTGCAAGCTGGCTTTGGCTTGGCCAGCTTCATCGCGGCCATAAGCCAGCACTCTGACACCCTTCACCACCATGCCGTTTTTGAAAGAGCTGCTTTCGCGAAGGCTACCTTGTGCATCAATCCAGCTGGTGGTGGTGACTTTGGTGGGCGTTTGCAAGGTGGCTTCCATCAAACCCATTCGGATGGCTTCAAGCCTTTCTTGCGCCGAGAGAGGGGCGTCTCGACTGGCCCAGCTGGCCGTTGGCAAAGCGACACCCAAACTCAGGCCGACACAAAGCGCCCAGCCGAGGTGACGGCTGGCTTGTGGGGTGGTTTGAGAGGCTTTGCCCAAGTGCATGATCAACGACCCTTAACGGCCAATTGGCTCATGTACAAAATGCGCAGGTCTTGCACCACATCCTTGTCCAAGGACAGGGTGGTTTCATAGGTGTCTTCACCCACTGGGGTGATGCTGACCAAACGGGCGCCATAAATCACGCCTTCCACTTTGGTACGGAAGGTGTCGTTGGTGACCACCATGTCGGCCACAGTAGAGCTAGCATCGAGTTGCTGGCCATACACTTGTTCTGTGAGGTTGCGATACGCGTCTAACTTGGAGGCGCGAATGGCCATCAAGCGTTGTTGTGCTTGATTTTTATGATTCTGCACGGCCACCACGGCATAGCCAGTGGCTGTGATGGTTTCACGTTTCTCGACCAATGGGGCCGCCAGGGACTTGGTTTCTGATTCAGAATTTGCCATTGCCAAGTTGACAGATTTGCAACCGGTCAGGCCTGCCAATCCAATCATCAAGCAAAGTGTGGTCATGCGTTTCATGGGTTTTCCTTTAGAGAGAGGACACACAGTCCTACACCCTCTGATTCGGCATCAACCGTAGAAGCTTGAGCGTCTAACTGAGGGTTAGGCTTGAAAGTCATTTCGAAAATTGTCTGGAACTGACGGTTTTCCGACATTTGTCTAAAATTATGGGCAAATTTGCAATACATTGGGGGCTTCTTGTACTTTCGACCCCATTCCCAAAAGCTTTATGGCTAAACGCAGTCCTCTCAAGGCCTTTATTGGCGCCAGTCCTAGCGCTGAAGCCATCCGTCACATGATTGAACGCGTGGCCTCTTCAACGGCCACGGTGTTGATCACGGGCGAAAGTGGCACGGGCAAAGAGTTGGTGGCACGGGCGCTGCACGATCAATCAGATCGAAGTGGCTGTAATTTTGTGCCCATCAACTGCGCCGCTATTCCTAAAGATTTGCTGGAAAGTGAACTGTTTGGTCATCGCAAGGGCGCTTTTACCGGCGCATCGGCCGACCGAATTGGTCGCTTTGAAATGGCCCATGGCGGCACCATCTTCTTGGATGAAATTGGTGATTTGTCTTTGGACATGCAGGTGAAGTTGCTGCGTGTGTTGCAAGAACGAACCGTCGACCCCGTGGGCGCCTTGAAATCGGTGGAAGTCGATGTACGCGTGGTGGCTGCCACGCACCGAGATTTGGAAGCTGAAATTGAGGCGGGCAGGTTTCGCGAAGACTTGTATTACCGCCTCAATGTGTTGCCCTTGAACACTCCTGCCTTAAGGCAAAGGGCGCAGGATGTGCCTGCCTTGCTCACTCATTTTGCCGAACACTTTGCGGTGAAGGGGCAAACGCCCATCAGTTTTACGGCCGACTTTATGGAAGCCTTGAAGGATTATGCCTGGCCTGGCAATGTGCGTGAACTGTCCAACTTGGTGGATCGGTTCAACACATTGTTCAGCGGTCAGTTGATCAGCTTGGCCACGGTGCCATCCTCTTTGTTGCCCAAAGGGCTGCGCGTGTTGCAAGCCGAACGTGTGACCACGCCCCTCAAAGATTCTTTGGAAATTGTGGCGCCTTTGAGCCCACAAGAAATGCATCACAGTGCCAATGCCGAGATGATGAACCCGTTTGCCAATCCAGCGCCACCTCTGGCCATGGATTTGCACAACGAGGTGGAAGACATCATCATGCTGGCGCAAGGCTTGCCCAGCTTGCCGCCAGAAGGCTTGTCTTTGAAAGACCGTTTGGCTGACATTGAACGTGATTTGATTGTGCAAGCATTGAACCGCACAGATGGCAATGTGTCGCAAACGGCGCGACTGCTGAATTTACAGCGCACAACGCTGATTGAAAAACTCAACAAATACGATTTGCGCCAAGGCACTTTGCCTGTGGCTAACGCTGACACAGAGAAGTAATTCCTCTCTGTATCAGTCGACGCACATCAAGGCTTGCTGCTCAAGACGCCACTCGAACCGGTGGGCGTAGTTTCTTGCTGAGCCCTAGGGTATTGAACCATTTTCTCTTTTTGTTTGGCTTGTGCCGAAGCCGCCGCATTGGCATTGTTCACTGCCGCTGCTGCTTTGGCCGCTGCCGCAGCTGCTGCTGCATTTTCTGCAGCTTGACGCTCACGCTGTAAACGCGCCAAAGCTTCCATCTCTTTTTTGAAGCCACCGGTTTCTCCTACAGCTCCTTGCAGTCCATTGACTTTGCCAGCCAAGGCATCGAGTGCTCTAGATTGTTGTGAGAAGCGAGCTTCCAGCGATTTCATTTGTGTGGCCAAGACTTGACCTTTTTCGCCCACTTGCTGTGCCGTTTTTTCGGGCACGCTTTCAGCATTCTTGATGGCTTCGTTCAGTCGGGCTTCTAACGAGCCTTGCATTTTGCTGATCTCGTCTTGCTTGCCCACCATGGCCTGCAAGCCTTCGTTCACCGAGCTGACCAGCTCCAAGGAATCGTCCAATTCACTGACTCGCTTGCTGAGCACACCCAGCATGGTGTCCATTTGGTTGATGCGTGACTTGAGGCTAATGGTCATGCCGGTAAATACGGCGGCGGTGATGAACATAAAACCCGCGGCTACAGACAGCAGAATGAGGAACTGCTTCTTATGAACCGCCATCATGGTTTCGATGTTGGTCGTGGCCGTCTTCATGTTTTCGGCGGCGCCGACAGCCAAGTTGGCCGAGCGAGTGGCCAATTCGGCCGACTCCAAGGCCACCATCTTGATGCCTTCTAACTCTTCGGCATCGTCTTGCATCTTGCCTTCAGCGGCTTTGACGGCAGCAGCCGTGGCTTCAAGGGCGGCAGAGGCTGCGGCAGAAGCCGCAGCGGAAGCAGTGGCGGCACTTGCACCGGCACCTGCAACTGAGTGGGCACCTGTATCGGTTGTTTCTGCGCCTGTTGTTGCACCCGCGTCCGATCCAGTCGTTGCAGGGCTCGTGTCAGCGGGCTGACCGTGTTCGTGTTCACCCGTGGTGGGTTGCGTACTCATGTCGAGTTCCTTTATTCAAGACTGGCCAGACGGGCGCGTAACGTGTCGTGCTGGGTCTTGAGGTTGTTAATGCGTTCGGGAAAGTTGAGTTCTGGTTTGGCGGCATGCTTTGCAGCTTTCGCTTTGGCCAGAAGTTGGGCTTTCACCTGATCGCTCACAACAGTATCGACAGCAGTTGGAATGTCTTGAGTTTTTAGTTGGGTTTTGCCAGGAGAAGTTTCGACCGTTTTTCGAACGGGTGGTGGTGCCACCGCTTCTTGAGGCGTGCTAGCAATTCGCGCTGGCAGTTCAATCGGGCTGTCACTCGGCACCGTGGCAAGGCGCTGTAAAGACTGGCCTTCGGCTTCCTCGGTCACCTTGCGCGTGAAGGTCTCACCTTCCTCTACTTTTTTAGCGACCGGTGGCGGAATATCGATTGATTTTCTAGCCGTGGTGGTCGATGCGGGACTGGAATGGGCAGGGGCACTGTTGGCGAAAAGTTTTTCAAACAGCTTGGCTGCTTCTGCTGCCTGGGCGGATGGCGCTGAAGGCGCTGAAGGCGCTGAAGGCGCAACTTCCTTGGGGGCTGCAGGCGAGCCGACCTCAACCGCCGCTGAGTCAGGTTGAGGGTCAGCGGTCTGACCGTGTTCGTTGTGACCCATGGTGGGTTCCGTACTCATCGAGAGTTCCTTTATTCCTGATTTTCCAGGTTGTCGAGACGCGTGCGCAATTTGTCGTTTTGAATTTTGAGGTTGATCACGCGCGCCGGAAAGTTCATTTCTGGCATGGCTGCATGCTTTGCAGCCTTCGCTCTGGCGAGCAGCTCTTCTTTTAAGCCATCACTCTCAACAGCATCGACAGCATCTGGAATGTCTTGAGGGATGTCTAAATGGGTTTCGAGTTTGGTGATCTCAACGGTATCGCGAAGGGGCGGGGGCACGGGCGCTTCTTTGGGCGCATCCACAAAGCGGTCGGGCGCATCGGCAACGCCCTGATAGCCTTTGAAGTTGTCGCCCTGAACCACGTTGTCAGCCAGCTTTTCGGGCGATTGGCTAACACCTTCACCCATGACCACATGCTCAACGGGATGCTCATCAGGATCGGCCACCACTTTGCGAATAGAGGGTTCACCCACTTCGCCTTTTTTACCCACCGCATTGGTGGAGCCCTCTGACAAACTGACCGTGTGGGCACGGTCACTTTTAATGATGAGGGGTTCGTCGGAATCTTGACTCATAAATATCCTTTAAGCGGTGGCGTCTGAGGCGTTCATTAACTTGCCGTTGGCATCGAACTGCATAGACGCAGGGACCTTGGGTTGAGGCTTGGGCATGGGTGCAACGCCTGGACGAATGTCCGCCAAACTGAAAACATAGGCAATCACTTGAGCCACAGCCAAATACAAAGACTCAGGCACAGGATAGTCGATCTCTGTACTGAAATAAAGCGCACGGGCCAGGGGCGGTGCAGCAAACATTTCGACACCATTTTTCTGCGCTTCTTCACGAATGCGCGCAGCCATGTGGTCAGAACCTTTAGCTAGCAAAATAGGTGCGCCATCGCCTGTGGGATCGTATGAAAGTGCCACAGCGAAGTGCTCTGGATTGGTGATCACCACATCGGCATCTTTCACTTTCTGAAGCATGCGCTGATTGGACATTTCGCGTTGACGCCTGCGAATTTGCTGCTTCACTTCAGGGCGACCTTCCATGTCCTTCATCTCATCGATGACCTCTTGCTTGGTCATGCGCATGCGTTTGATGAAGGAATATTTTTGGTAGGGCGCATCAATCAAGGCGATGACCAGCAAACTGAGCGACAACCACAGTGCTGATTCGCCAATCATCCAGCCTGCGGCTGCCAAGGCGGGCTCAACGGCCATTTGTCCTAGGTGCATCATTTGGTCCATTTGCCGATTGATCAAAGACCAAAGCACTGCAGCCACCAAGGTGAACTTCAAGATGGATTTGAGCAACTCAACCGCTGCATGAGCGCCAAACATTCGGCCGATGCCAGAGAGCACACTGAGTTTGCCGAAGTTGGGCATTGTGCTTTTGAGAGAGAACAAATAGCCACCCGTGGCGCCACTGGACAGAATGGCCAAAACGACTGTGACCATCAAGATGGGCACGATGAGTAAAAAACTCTGACCCAAATGATGCGCGAAAGTGGTCACCATGAGGTCGGGGTTGTCGAGTGTTTTGCGATCAAATTTAAAACCCGACGCAAAAATCTCAGTGATCTGCTGGATCCAATAGCCACCCATCATGAACATGACCAAGATGCCGCCAATCGTGACGGCGGCGGCGGGTAATTCAGCCGATCGTGCGACTTGTCCTTCATCCCGAGCGTTGCGAAGTTTTCGCGCCGTCGGGTCTTCGGTCTTTTCTGCGCCTGATTCTTCAGCCATCTGCTACCTCTGACTCACGACAGGCCGACCAGGCCACGCACTTGGAAGAAGCCCTGCATCCAAAGCCATTGAATGCGAGCGCCAATGTTGGGCAGAGCCAAAATGAGCACGGCATAGCCTGCAAACACCATGGCCGGAAAGCCCACCGAGAAAATATTCAAACTAGGCGCAGCACGCGTGGCCACACCCAGGCCAATGTTGATAAACAAAAGCGCAACCATCACGGGCAGTGCCGTGAGCAAAGCACCCAAGAAAAGCATGGAGCTCCACGCAATGACGTGCTTCATGGCTTCGGTGGTCATGAGGTTGCTGCCAATGGGCAGACTGGTGAAGCTTTCAAGCACCAAGTTGAGCAACAGCGCGTGCCCCCCCAATCCCACAAAAATGAGCGTAGCCATGACCAATAAAAACTGAGAGATGACGGGCACGTTGCCCATGTTGGGATCGATCATGGTGGCCATCGACAAGCCGATGGCATTGGCGATGGATTGGCCGGCCAACACAATGGCGGCCGTCACCACTTGCAACATCAAACCCATGAGCAAACCAATCATGAGTTGGTTGACAATTTCAAGCAAGCCTGCCGCAGTGAGGGGATCAATCTTGGGCCAGTCGTGCAGCGGGTAAACCAGCCACGTGAGGGCCATGGCCAACACAATGCGGATGCGCAAATTTAAAGCGCGCAAAGAAAAGATAGGGGCGGCTACCAACAGGGCCGAGATTCGCAGCATCGGCCAGAGGAGCCCATAAAAGCGCTCCATCAATTCGGTGACTGCAATATCCATCAGGTGAACAAGCCGGGTATTCGTTGAAACACGCTGCGGGTGTAATCCACCAAGGTGTTGAGTTGCCAACCACCCACCACAGCCAAAGTAATGGCCAAGGCGGCCAGCTTGGGAATAAAACTCAAGGTGGCTTCATTGATAGAGGTGGCCGCTTGCAAAATACCAATGACCAAACCCACAAACAAGGCCACACCCAACAGGGGGGCCGAAATGAGAACGGTCATCCAAAGTGCTTGGCGACCCAAATCAACAACAGTAGCGGTGTCCATGTAGACGCTCCCAAAAATCAAAAAGTCAGGTGACGAAGCTGGCTGCTAAGGAGCCCAAAATAAGGCTCCAGCCATCGACCAAGACAAACAGCATCAACTTGAAGGGCATAGAAATCATCATGGGTGACAACATCATCATGCCCATAGACATCAAGACGCTGGCCACAATGAGGTCAATGACCACGAACGGAATGTAAATCAGAAAGCCAATGGTGAAGGCGCTTTTCAACTCGGACGTGATGAAGGCGGGCACCAAGGTGGAGAAGGGCACTGCCGCTGCATTGACGGGCTCTCCTTTGTTGGCCATTTGCATGAACAAACCAATGTCGTCTTCGCGTGTTTGTTTCAACATAAAGCTGCGAATGGGCTCTTCAGCGGCGGCCAGTGCTTTGTCAAAGGCCAAACCTTTTTGCATGTAAGGCACCAAGGCGTTGTTGTACACATCGTTCAAGATGGGCGACATGATGAACAAAGTTAAAAACAGCGACAAACCCACCAGCACCGTGTTGGGCGGCGTTTGGCCTGTACCCAAGGCTTGGCGCAGGATGGACAGCACAATGATGATGCGAACAAAGGCGGTCATCATGAGCAGAAAAGACGGCAGCAAGGTGAGTGATGTCATCAGCGCCAACAGCTGCAGAGACAAGCTGTATTGCTGCTGACCTTTGGGGCCACCGGTGACATTGAGCATAGGGATGCCCTGGGCAGCTGACATCACTGGAAAAGCAAAAAAGGCCAGCGCAATGATGGCACTGGCCAATACTAAGGGTTGCTTGATCAAATTACGCAACATGGGGTTCTCCAGAAGGCGCGGGGGTTGCGTCGGAAAGTGAAAAGTGGGTGGGTGAAGTGTTGGCAGGTCCAGCCCCTTCAGGCCACTGAGCCAAGGCGGTCATTTGGGTGGGTGTGATGCCCACCAGCACTTCGTGCTGACCCACGCGCAGCAGCGCAAATTTTTGACGAGGCCCCACACTTAAAGACTCAATGACATTGAGGCGGCGCCCAGAATTTTGAGTGTTGATGCGAGACTGCAGTTTGCGAAGCGCCCAAAGAAGCGCTGCCATAACCGCCAGCACCAAGGCAAAACTCCCCAGCATGCGAAACAGGTCGGCGCTAGCGAGGCCAGATGCCATGGTGTGTCTTCCGATAAGTTACAAGTTTTTCATTCGTTCTGAAGCGGGAGCCACACGGGTCAGGCGAACGCCGTAGCGGTCGTTGACCAACACAATTTCGCCTTGCGCCACAACCGTGTTGTTGACCAACAAGTCGAGCGGTTCACCAGCAATGCGGTCGAGTTCAACCACGCTGCCTTGTGTCAAACGCATCAGATCGCGAATTTTGATCATAGCGCGTCCCACTTCAATAGAGAGTGTAACGCTGATGTTTTGCAACACTTCGGGGTTGATTTGGCGTTTGGCCGCTTCGTTGTCGAGGGCTGAGCTTGCGGTATCGTTCATGACAATTTCCTGAAAATTTATTACATACCCGGAATACAAGAGCGTTCAATTTGAACGGCTGTTTGCGCGCCCACTGAGCCGACCTGAACATCAAATGCGGGGAGGCCATTGACTTGCAAGAGCGCCAATTCGGGTTTCTTGAAGAACAAGACGTCGCCTTCTTTCATGGCTTCAATCTCTCCAAACGAAGACTCAATGCTACCCAATAAGACGCGAGCTTCCAAGCTGGCGCTGTCAACGGCGTCTTCCAACTCCAGGCGCCATTGTTTGTCGGACTCTTCATTGCCATCGCCCGACTGAACGCGGCTTCGCAGGCGCTCGCGGATGGGTTTGAGGGAGGCGTAGGGGTAAACCAAATCGATAAAGCCCTGCGACTCAAGCTTGCTTTCAGCTTCGAAACGGGTCAGGATGACCAGGTCGTTTTCATCGGCAATTTGTGCAAACTGAGGGTTGATTTCAGAGCTGACCAGTTCAAAATCAACAGGCAGAACAGCAGACCACGCGTCTTTCAATGATTTGAAAAACACTTCCAAAATCATGTTGATGATGCGAGATTCGGTGGGGGTAAACAGTCGGCCGGGTGGCAAATTGCCCACGCCTTTGCCAAAGCCGCCAAAAAAGCTGTCGAGCGAACTGAACACCACGGTGGGGTCAATCACCACAATGGAGTTGCCGCGCAAGGGCGTCATGCGCACCACGTTCACAGACAAAGGCGCTTTTAAGCTTTTGAGGTAATCGCCAAAACGGACAATTTCAACTTGATTGGGATTGACCTTGGGGCTGGTTCGCAGCATCTCGACCAGACCCAATCGAAACGTTCGGATGAAACGCTCGTTGATCATGTCGATCGAGGTGATGTTCACCCCGAGGCTGCTGTCTTCACTGGCCAGGTCGTGTTTTTTCACCCGAGCGGTGGTGTTGAAACCAGTGTCAACTGGAATCGAACCATCCATCACCCCCTCTGTGAGGGCGGCGAGTTCTTCGGGTGTTAATAAGTTAGTAGCCATGAAACTTCAACAATCAAATCAGTATGGCGTAAACGTAGGGGGCTTTGATCACTGAACCACAAAGTTGGTGAAGTGAACTTCTTCAATGCCACCAAAGTCTTCGTATTTCTCTAGCAAAGTGTTGATGGCGTCACGAATCTTGACGGCCAAATCTTTGCGGAATTCAGGCTTGACCATGTCGGCATCGGTGGTTTGACGCATCACGTCCATCACGGCGGAACGAATGGCAAAGTCGTGTTTCTTGACGTTTTCAAACACACGGTCGTCGTAGTGAGTCATCACAGCCAGCTGCACGGACATCACTTTTTTGGAGCCACTCACATTGACCAAGAACTCGCGTTCAATTTGCATGTAGGTGTACTCGAAGCGTGTGAGCTCGGGGGAGTCTTTGGTTTTCTTGGACGGTTTGCCGTCGCCTTTTTTGTCGCCATGACCGTCGCCATGCGCATCGGCACTGGCTTCTGCATGTTCATCGACCACGGGCTTGGGATTGAAGTAGCCTGTGAAGTACAAAGTGCCCAGCACAATGGCCACAATCAGGACGATCAAACCCACCACACCACCAATGATGAGGACGATGGGCTTTTTCTTCTTCGGTTCTTCGACGACTTCTGGTTCTGCTGCTGCTGTGGCCATAGGGCACCTCTATATAAACAAATTCAGACCGGGGGTACCGGACGGATCAAATATCTTCTCAAGCCAGCGTGTCCCAAGCATTCGTAGATCGGAGATCTCGGATGCGAGCTTCTGTGGCAGACGCTTCTTGTACCGCTTTCACGGGGGTGTTGACACCATTGTCAGACCCAGCCTGATGGCGCGGTGTCGAGTTTCCGCCAGATTGTCTCTGGTTTTCACTGTTCACCCATACGTTAGCAACTGTCATGCCTGATTGAGACAAACTGTCTTTGAGTTTGGGCATGCCTTGGGAAATCAACTCACGGGTGAGCTGGTTATCTGACTTAAAGACGGCATCCAGTCCGCTTTTGTTCATATCCAGCTCAACATCAATTTTGCCCAAATGGCCAGGATTGAGCTTTAACTGGAGTTTCCACTCGCCTTTTTCAAGTTGCTCTTGGAGTCTTTCGCCCATGGCTTTGCCAAGTTTATCGGCTAAGTCTTGAATTTGCGCGGCACGGTCTGTCATTTCAGGGTTAGCCAAAGCGGCACTGGTCGCCGCCGATCCTAGGGCGCCCGTGCTGGCTGTATTTCTGGCGGAATCTAGGGGCGTCACTTGGGGATTGCTGGAGATATCCTGCAAGCTATCTAATAGAGAGGTCAGTTGTGGGTCATCACCACCTAGGTCCAACAGAACCTCTGTGGCTTCGCCCCCTGCACTCTTACTATTAGAAAGGTTGGTGGTGAGTTGTCCCCAAGCGGCGGCTTGGTCGCTGCCTTTCAATTGAGCCAGTTGGCGCGTCATGTTTTCCCAGCCTGGGACCATGCGCATCCGCATTGCGTCTAAAGGACCCAGTTCGGGGGGGATTTCTGCAAGTTGATCCGCACTTCCTAGGGCGTTGGAGACGCTTGTGCCTGAACCGCTCATGGCTTGAATGACGCCGGTGGCCCCAGCAGCCGCCAACAAATTAGAGACGGAAGCGCCACTAACGGTGCCCTGAGCTGTTCCCAACGTTTCAAAGTTGGGGGGCAATGTGAGTGTTCCGGTGGCGCTTGTGGCGCCGGTGGTGCTGGTCCCCATAAGTGTTGAATTAATCGAGACATTGTTGGGAAGACCCATCATGCCCATTTGTGGCAAGCCCATCTGAGCCAAATTGCTGGCATCGGGCACGGGCGCTGGCGCGGGCACCAAATCGCCAAACAGGGCTTGTACCGCCGATTCGCTCAAACCTTGAGATCGGGCAAATTCGGCCAAACTGGAGGGATCGGGCAGGGGGTCAGTGGCCGTGATGACTGCAAATTGCTTGCCTAAACTGACTGTTTGCAAGCCTGAACTAGCGGCATCGACACCGACTGTTTCGGCTGTTCCGGCAACCCCTTGCCGTTCACCTTTTGCCATGATGTCTCGCATGACCCCCGCAAATTCCTGCCCACTCATGGGCTTGGCGAGGTTCGGGTCTAAGCCCCTCGATGGGCTGGAAGCCCCTACTGATGCGGGTTTTGGGGTCGGTGCGTTCAAGAAATTGAGGTTGGCATCCATGGATTTTCCGTCTTCTGTTTGATCTTCAGAACCCAGTTTTCAGGCCGGGTATGCCTTGTAGTAGCAAAAACCGTGACAGGTCAGTCCTTGCCGCTTTCGGCCATGTCCTAGAAATCGCGCGGGTGTCGGGATTCCACATGGCATGGTCTTTGCTCAACAAGCTGAACTATGGAAGAAAACCATGCAGTTTGATCGTTTTAACCCTCTGAACAGCCACTTAGGCCAACCATGAGCACCTTAACCCTGTCAGCGGTTCGACAGAACCTGTCCAAATTTGACTACACCGGCCTGGGCCTGCCCGCCTTGGTGTTGTTGATCATGGCGATGTTGGTGGTGCCTCTGCCTGCTTTGCTGTTGGACATTTTGTTCACCTTCAACATTGCGTGCAGCTTGCTGATCATCATGATTGCCATTGGCACCCGCAAGCCGCTCGAGTTTTCATCTTTCCCTTCTGTGTTGTTGTTCGCCACCATGCTCCGTTTGGGCTTGAACGTGGCCTCCACCCGCGTCATTTTGGTCAACGGCCACGAAGGTCATGAGGCCGCTGGCAAAGTGGTCGCAGCCTTCGGTGAGTTTGTGATCGGTGGCAACTACGTGGTGGGTTTCATCATCTTCGCCATTTTGATGATCATCAACTTCATTGTGGTGACCAAAGGTGCTGGCCGTGTGTCTGAAGTGAACGCACGTTTTACCTTGGATGCGATGCCAGGTAAGCAAATGTCGATTGACGCTGACTTGAATGCAGGCGTGATTGACCAAGAAACAGCCAAGAAGCGCCGCGAAGAACTCTCTCAAGAATCAGACTTCTTCGGCTCCATGGACGGTGCTTCTAAGTTTGTGTCCGGCGACGCAGTGGCCGGCTTGCTGATTTTGGTGATCAACTTGATTGGCGGCTTGACCATTGGTGTGGGCCAACACGGTTTGTCTTTGGCCGACGCGGGCCGCATTTACACCTTGCTGACCATTGGTGACGGCTTGGTCGCACAGATTCCTTCTTTGTTCTTGTCACTGGCCACCGCCATCATCGTGACCCGTGTGACCACCTCCGAGTCCATGACCGAGCAGGCTACGACGCAATTGGCTAACCCCACTGCTTTATATATGTCTGCTGGCATTTTGGCGGTGTTGGGTTTGGTGCCCGGCATGCCTCACTTGGTGTTCATCACCTTGGCCTTGGCATCCGCTGGGTTGGCATGGCGTATCACGCAAAAGCAAGAAGCGCCTGTCAGTTCACCGGCCCAACAGGCAGCACAGGCAGCCTTGGAAGAGCCTAAAGAATTGGATTGGGACGACGTCGACCAAGTGGACTTGATTGGCCTTGAAATTGGTTACGGTTTGATTCCCTTGGTCAATCCCGAAACAGGCGGTCAACTCATGAACCGTGTGAAGGGTGTGCGTAAAAAGCTGTCGGCCGAATTGGGCTTTTTGGTTCAGCCAGTGCGCATTCGCGATGCGTTGACCATTGATCCTGATGCGTATCACATCGTTTTGAAGGGTGTGGTTCGCGGCAAGGGTCAAATTAAAGTGGGCAAGGAATTGGCCATTAACCCTGGCCAAGTTTATGGACCTCTGGAAGGTCAAGCCACGCAAGAGCCTGCCTTTGGTTTGGATGCTGTGTGGATCGACCCCTCACAGCGCGACATGGCCCGCACCTTGGGTTACACCGTGGTCGATGCCAGTACCGCCGTGGCCACCCACCTGAACAAAGTGTTGCGTGACAATGCTTCCGATTTGCTGAGCCACGATGAAGTACAGCAATTGCTGGACAAGTTGGCTGCCAAATCACCTAAGTTGGTGGAAGATTTGGTGCCCGGCAAGTTGTCATTGGGTGTGGTCACACGTACCTTGCAAAACTTGCTGAACGAATCGGTGTCGATTCGAGACATGCGCACCATTGCCGAGACCTTGTCTGAAGTGGCCAGCCGTACGCAAGAGCCAGAGCAATTGACCGCTTTGGTTCGTCCTAAGCTGGGCCGCATGATTGTTCAAAGTTTGGTCGATGACAGCAACAGCTTGTCGGTCATGACTTTGGATCCTAGCCTTGAGCAACTGATTCACAACATCTTGCAACAAACCGCCCCTGGCCAAAGCATTGCCATGGAACCCGGTTTGGCGGAGCGTTTGTTTGGCGCTTTGCGCGAAGGCGCACGTGCAGTCGAAGAAATGGGTCACCCTGCCGTGTTGGTGGTGTCGCCCCTCATCCGCCCATGGCTCTCTAAGGCTGTGCGCTATCGCGTGAACGATTTGACCTTGCTGTCTTACAGCGAAATTCCAGATGATCAGACTGTGAAAGTGGTTCACACCGTTCACGCCGAAACACGCTGAAACAAACTAATTAACTGATTCAACCCCAGATTGACCGAGAGATTGAAGCCATGGAACTCAAACGCATCCTAGCCCGCGACACCCGCAGCGCCACAGAAAAGGCGATGGCTTTGTACGGCCCCGACGTGCTGATCATTTCTAACAACCGCGTGGAAGGTCAAACTGAATTGATCGTGGCTCTGGATGTGGCAGAAGCCAGCACCGAGGAGTTGATGGAAGACACCTTTACGGCGCAAGAAAGCTCTGTGAACGAAGTGCAAGCTGTGCGTCAAGAGCGTACAGAGTCTAAAGAAGCCATGTCGACGACAGACGTCTTGCTGACGCGCAAGGCCGATTTGCCATCCGCCGCTAAAAACCCCTTCAGCGACCATTTGCATCAGGCCCTGAAACCAGAAACAGTGGCGCAAGCCAAGAAAATGGCCGAACCCACTGTGAAGGCTGAACAAATTTTGACGCAAGGCCGCGACCAAGTGCGCAGCCAAGAAATTGTTTCTTTGGTCCGTGAAGAGTTGGCCGCCTTGCGCCAAGAGTTTCGCTTGAGCCAGCAAACAGCCAGCTGGCAAATGAACCAATACTGGCCTGCCCACATTCAACCCTTGGTGCAAGGCATGATTGAAGCGGCCGTGCCCACCTCATTGCGTGCTTTGTTGCAAGAAGGTTTGCGTGAGCAACCTACTTTGGAGCTGGCGATGGACAGCTTGCGCAGCCAACTGACCCTCAATTTAGAGCGCCCCCAAGAAGGCTTCCCCAACCGCGGTGTGCAGGTAATCGCAGGCTTGTCGGGCTCTGGCAAAACATTGATGGCGGCGAAGGCAGCCCAGCAAGCAGCTTTGAACTACGGCGCTGAGTATGTAGCGATGGTGAGCTATCACGACATGCGTGCTGGCGCTTGGGCGCAAACTCAAATTTTGTGCGCTCAATTGGGCGTGGATTGCTTCCGGGCCTCAGATGCCGAAACACTCAAAGTGTTGTTGAGTGAACTGACCCCTAGAAAACTGATTGTGATTGACACCCCCGGCGTGCAAATGACCGAGCGTTTGAACGAGATTTTGCAAGTTTGCCCAACGGCTGGCCTGCATGCGGTGGTGCCTGCTGATGCTTCAGGCGTGACTTTGTCGCGCATCATGTTGAAGTCGCAGCTGAACTGGCAAAGCCTCATGATCAGCAAGTTGGATGAGGCCAATTCACCATGGCCACTGATACAATTTTTGATCTCTGAAGGTGCGCATTGCATGGTGTCTGCCGGTGGCAGTTCTGACAAGGTGATGGATGGCTTGAAATCTTCAGGCCTGCAAAAACTGATCAATATTGCTTTGTCTCAGCTGGTACCCCCTTCAGACACAACAAAGGATGTCATGATCGAGGTGAATGAAACCAATGAACCGCTCGCTCATACAATGGGATTGAGCCGCCCCAATTGGTCGGTTGAAATTCCTCAAAGTGAAGTTCATGGATAAACTAAAAACTACCCAGGTCATTGGCATTGCCAGTGGCAAAGGCGGCGTGGGCAAGACCACGGTTTCCGTCAATTTGGCCGTTGCATTGCAGGCCATGGGTTTTAGCGTCATGTTATTTGACGCCGACATGAGTTTGGCCAACGCTCAAATTGCTTTGGGCGTTCGTTGCCCCTACAACTTAAGTCACTTTTTAAGCGGCGAAAAAACACTGGCCGAAATCATTGTCACCACCCGTCAGGGCGTGAAGTTGGTGCCAGGTGCTTCGGGTTTGCAGGCCATGGCTGCCTTGGGCGAAATGCAAGCGGCCAACATCGTGCGTGCTTTCAGCGCCCTCGATGAAGATGTGGACTATTTGATTGTGGACATGGCGGCGGGTATTTCGCCAGAAGTCTTGTCATTCATGGCCGCGTGTTCGCGCCGTTTTGTGGTGGTCAAGGACGACCCCTCTTCCATTGCCGATGCCTATGCCACCATCAAGGTGTTGATCCAAGACCAAGGCTTGGACGAGATTTATCTCATTCCCAATGGTGTGGACAGTGCCCAAGCGGGTTATCAATTGTTTGAGCGCATCAACCAAGTGTGCGCGCGCTTCCTCAATAGAACGGTGCGCTATTTGGGTGCCATTGAGCAAGACGACTTGATTCTCACGGCCCTTAAGAAGTACCAGCCCGTGGCTGAATTTGCACCAGGCAGTGCGGGTGCCCGCGACTTCAGGCGCTTGGCCGAAGCCACGCGTCAGTTGGAACCCATTCAAGAAGCCTCCGGCGGCTTGCAGTTTTTTGTCGAGCGCTTGGTGAAAGCCAAAGCTTAAGAATTAAACTCCGACCATGGCCAAATCGACTAGCCTTTACGAACAGGTACAAAACAACAGCGAAGCGCTGGTCATGGCCCATTTGGGCATGGTCAAGCGCGTGGCTTTGCACCTGAAAGTCAGGCTGCCGCCCTTTATGGAGCTGGATGAGCTCATTCAAGTGGGCATGATTGGTCTTCTAGAGGCGGCACGAGCCTTTGACCCCGTCAAAGGACAAGAATTTGAGAACTTCGCCCACAGCCGTGTGCGCGGGGCTATTCTGGATGAAGTGCGTCGCTTGTCATTTTTGCCCCGCTCGGCGGTGGCTATTAATAAGTCGCACAGCGAAGCCACCCATGAACTAGGGGCTGAGCTAGGCCGTACGCCCACCCAAGCCGAATTGGCTGAGTACATGGGCAAGGACATCGACAGCTTTCACAAAGAGCGGACGCAGGCGCGACGCTTTGAAACGTATTCCATGGAAGTGGTGACCGAAGAGGTGATGAACATTGCCACGGACGCGTCAAACCAGCCCGAGCAAATTGTTGAGCACGAACAATTCATGGGCGTTCTGACCGACGCCATTGCCGATTTGCCCGAACGCGACCAATTGTTAATGAATTTGTATTACGTTGAAGAGCTGAACCTGAAAGAAATTGGTGAAGTCTTGGGTGTGACCGAGTCTCGCGTCAGCCAATTGCTGTCGGCCGTGGTGAAAAAACTGCGCGGCACCTTGGGTGTAGAGCCTGTTCTCTCTAACAAGGCCAAGGCCGCCAAGGCGTCTTAAATGCAGGCCTTGCAAGTTTCTCAGCCGTCCCAACCCGCCTTTTTGCGGGTTTTTGAACCTTCTGGCAACTCATTCGATCACTTGCCCTCAAGTTTTCTGGTGTCCCTCCGATTCCTGCTGTGTCAGGATCATAAGGAACAAGACATCATGCGAGTACATTTCAAAGCCATGGAGAGCTACGGTGAAGGTAGCCACACTTCTCAAGCCTTGGTCGCCGATAAGGTTGAGCTCATTCAGATGCTTTTTGATGGCCTGATTGACAGTTTGGTCACAGCCAAAGGTCACATTCAACGTGGCGCTATTGAAGATAAAAACAAAAGTCTGACACGCGCTGGTCGCATTGTGTTGGGCTTACAAGGTTCTTTGGACTTGGACAAAGGTGGTGACTTGGCCCGTAATCTGTATGAGTTGTACAGCTACGTGACTCGCCGCTTGATTCATGTGAACGCTCGCAATGACCTCGATGCATTGCAAGAAGTTCACACACTGTTGAATGAAATTCGCCAAGCTTGGCGTGATGTTCCTAATTTGTTACCCAAATCTGCACCTGCTTCAGGTGTTGCAATGTCAATGCATTGAGCTTTTGCCTGAAAGGGCATGGCTTTGAGGGAACAATGACGGGCGCCGCTGGTTCACCAGCCGCCCGTTTGCTCGTTTTTGGAGAGAAATATGGTTGCGATTATTGGTATCGTGGTTTTGATGGTTTCGGTGTTCGGGAGTTACATCCTGCACGGTGGCGACATGAAGCCCATTATCAAAGCCGCCCCGCTCGAGATTATGTGTATTTTGGGCGCAGGTATTGGCGGTATGTTGGTGGGCAACAGCATGGACATCTTCAAAGGTGCCATGGCTGGTATGGGCAAGGTTTTTAAAGGGCCCGCCTACAAAAAAGAAGATTATTTGAGCACCATTTTTGTGGTGTCCAAAATCATGAAAACGCTTAAAACGGAGGGCCCGGTGGCCCTAGAAGCGCACATTGAAAATCCAGAATCCAGCGCCATTTTTGCCGAATACCCCAAAATTTTGCACGACCATGCGTTGCTCGACTTGGTCTGTAACACCGTCCGTTTGATGGTGGTCTCCACCAGCCCCCTCAGCCCTTATGCGGTGGAAGACGTGATGGATGCCGCCATCAAAACTCACCACCATGACGCCTTGCTGCCGCAAACTGCGCTGGCCACTTTGGCTGGCGCTTTGCCTGCTTTGGGTATTGTGGCTTGTGTGTTGGGTGTGGTGAAAACCATGGGTGCGATTGACCAGCCACCAGCTATTTTGGGTGGCATGATCGGTGGCGCCTTGGTGGGTACCTTCTTGGGTGTGTTCATGGCCTACGGTTTCGTGGAACCTATGGCTTCACGCTTGGCACAGATCATTGAAGACGAAGGTCAAATTTACAAAGTGGTGAAGCAAATCATCATTGGGACCTTGCACGGCCACCCCATGCCCTTGATCATTGAGGCGGCTCGCTCCAGTATCAGTCACCACAATCAGCCCAGCTTTGCTGAGGTTTTTGACGGGTTGCGAGGCTAATAGTCATGGCTGAAGCCGTTGTAGAAGCCAAACCAGAAGCCCTTGCCGAGGATCCCGCGGCAGAAGCAGCTGCGGAAGCTGCGCCGCTCATTCCTGAGGAGGCGGATCCCGATGCGCCCGTGGTGGTGGCGCCGTCCATCACCATTAAAAAGATCATGGACGATGGCCATGGTGGTGCACACGGTGGCGCTTGGAAAATTGCGCTGGCCGACATGATGACCGCCATGATGGCCTTCTTCTTGTTGATGTGGCTCTTGGGTGCGTCTAACGCCGACCAACGTAAAAGCGTGGCCGATTACTTCAAGCCCACATCGCACAGCAATGTCACCATGGGCAAGTTGGCCGGCTCTGACGGTATGTTTGGTGGCCGCTCAGTGATTGACCCCGACGGTTTCCCTTTCTCTGCCAAGCAAACCAGCACCTTGAACATGGTTACGCCACGCTCGCAAGGTGGTCCGACTGAGAACGATCCTTCACCCAATGGTTCAGACAGCAAAGAGTCTGGCCAGGATGGCGATCCAGGTAAGAAATCTGCCGAAGCGGCCGACAAGGCCAACTTCGAAAAGATGGAAAAAGAGATCAAAGAAGCCATGGCCAAAAATCCCAAGCTTGAGAAGCTCAAGGATCAGGTGTCGTTTGCGCGTGACAAAGATGGCTTGCGCATTGAGATCATCGACAAGGCCGACTTTGCCATGTTTGGATTGGGCACTACCAACATGACGCCCAAAGCGCAGGCATTGCTCAATGAAGTGTCCAAAACTTTGGCGGCCTTGCCCAACAAAGTGGCCATTCGAGGCCACACCGACAGCGTACAGTTTGCCAACTCTGATGATCGAAACAACTGGTCATTGTCGGCTGAGCGTGCCGAGGAAACCCGAAAGATCATTGAGAAGAAGGGCATTCCGAGCAGTCGTTTTGCCAAGATTGAAGGTGTGGCCGACACAGCGCCTTACAACCCGAACGATCCGAAGGATCCTCGAAACCGGCGGATCAGCATTACGGTGATGAACCAGTAAGCCTCAAAAAAAGCAGCTTTTCGAAGCTGCTTTTTTTATGCCTTGACCGCATGGATCAGACTGTTCATAATTATTTCAAGCTTCAACTATTTAAGCTGAAACAAATAAAAATATGAGACAAGGAGCTTCGTCATGAACATCGTCTGCCTCGGCGGCGGCCCTGCCGGTTTGTATTTCGGCCTGTTGATGAAATTGCGCCATCCTCAACACAAGATCACCGTCTTGGAGCGCAACAAGCCTTATGACACGTTTGGTTGGGGGGTGGTGTTCTCTGATGCCACCATGTCCAAGTTGCAAGTGGCCGATCCCGTCACGGCCTCAGAAATTCTTGGCGCATTCAATCATTGGGACGACATCGCCGTGCATTTCAAAGGCGAAACCATGCGATCTGGGGGGCATGGCTTTTGTGGCATTGGCCGCAAGCGTTTGCTGAACATTTTGCAAAAGCGCTGCGAAGCATTGGGCGTCGAATTGGTGTTTGAAGCCGAAGTAGATGCCAACGCAGACATCGGCGCGCTTTACAACGCCGACTTGGTCATTGCCTGTGATGGCATCAACTCCAAAGTGAGAACGCGCTTCGCAACCACCTACAAGCCCGACATTGATGAACGCAACTGTCGATTTGTGTGGCTGGGCACGCGCAAATT
>JACCDQ010010756.1_pt1 | contig 28641 bp, 21 predicted proteins | sample 7446031 | NCBI WGS metagenome assembly JACCDQ01 (sample SAMN15323442, study PRJNA562643) | freshwater metagenome | isolation source: river surface water | place: USA:Blue River Watershed | collected 2017-08-17 | reverse complement strand
AATCAAAGATTTGGGGTAATTATGGCAAGACAAAAAGGCATAATTAAATTAAAAGGGACTATTGGGGATATTACCTTTTATAAAACTAAGGATGGGCATTTGGCACGCGAGAAAGGCGGTATTGAAGCCAATCGAATTGCTAGTGATCCTGCGTTTCAGCGCACCCGAGAGAACGGTTCGGAATTTGGGAGAGCAGGCAAAGCAGGGAAAACCTTGCGTACTGCTTTACGAACTTTACTCTTGAATTCTGCCGATGGTAGAATGGTGAGCCGATTGACGCAGTCGATGATCAAAGTGATTCAGGCGGATCAAACCAACGAAAGAGGGCTGCGCAATGTCATTGACGGCGAGGCAGAACTCTTGTTAGGTTTTGAATTCAATATCGGTGGGAAACTAGGCACTACTTTGTTTGCTCCTTTTACGGGAACAATCGACAGAGTAGCTGGCGAAATCAAGCTGAATATGGCTTCTTTCATTCCGTTGAATATGATTGCAGCACCAGGAGGGACTACGCATTTTAAAATTGTATCTGCGGGGGCGGAGGTCGATTTTGAGGCGGAAACTTTTGTGAGCAGCAGTTCGGAGACGGCAATCCTTGCTTGGGATACCACTGCTACTGCGGTGATCAACCATGTCAATCCAGTGACTCCTAACAGCACCAAACCGTTGTTTTTGGCTTTAGGAGTAGAATTTTACCAAGAGGTAAATGGTGCGATGTACCCACTTAAAAATGGGGCATTTAACCCGCTATCATTAGTTCAAGTGAGTGGACTATAGATGGTTTTAGTGTTAACAAGAACCTATTTCCCTTCGGGAACCAACGGAACACTCGCTATGGAGGGGCGGTTCATTTGTAATACCATTGAACTCCCTTGGAAAAATAACAAGAAAAGGGTGTCGTGTATTCCAGAAGGGAAATACTTGTTACGCAAGCGGTATGCTCTCAAATTCCGTTGGCATTTGGAAGTTGTGGGAGTGAGGAACAGAACATTCATTTTGTTTCACCCCGCCAATAATGCTTTACGGGAATTGAACGGCTGTATCGCTCCCGTAACGACTCTTTCGGGTCCAGGAAGAGGACTTTTGTCGAAACAGGCTTTTGGCACCTTAAAAAAGTTGGTTTATGCCCACTTGGATGCCAAAGAAACTGTTGTATTGATTGTACAATCTTAAAACTTAAATCAGATGAATCTCATTCAACGAGTGAAAGCTCCGACACCAAAATTTTTCAAAGTACTTCGCACTATAGGATTGGGATTAGCGGCTGTAGGCGGCACTATTTTGGCCGCGCCTATTGCGCTACCGGTCGTAATCACCTCTATAGGAGGCTATCTAGCTGTTGCAGGCAGCGTGGTCTCGGCGGTCAGTCAGGTCACGACCTTAAATGAAACCGAGCATGAATCACACTAATTTGACCTTGAGAGGTACTGCGGGCGGCACTTTTTTGAGTGTTTTGCCCAACCTCAGCTCGGAAGACGTCTTCAAGACGGTAATTTTAGCTGCTATTGGTGCTATTGTGAGTTTTTTACTTTCGCTAGTACTTAAACTATTTATTAAGAAGTCGGATCAGTAGTTTGACCCTTGTTGTGGTGACCTTTGGGTCAAACGAATTAAAGCCAAGTCGTGAGATTTGGCTTTTTTATTATCTGCTTTTGAAAAGAAAAAAGAGAAAAAAAGAAAGCACTCGTTATAGCGGAAAGGACGAACGGGAATGGAGAGAGGCACGACCGACTGGAAGTGAGGACTGCACGCTAGTTTAGCTGCCTTTTTTTCTTTTTCTTTTCAAAGAACAGGATACTTTTACTATGATACGAGTGGGGCAATAAACACCCCCAAGCACCGCAGAAAAGGAACTGAAGCGGTAGCGAAAGTTGCTTTTTCGAGGAGCGCAGTGGCGGGGTTGCGGCAATCGAACAGCCACCGCAGGATGAGAGCGGAGCGGAGTTGACGCAGTGGAGCGTAATGATGCGAGCGTAACACGGCGGGGAAATAATAGAACATAGCCTTTGGCGTACCTTGATTTAGGGCGAAGTGCTAACGGCGCCGACCCCGATGGCTGAGCGAAGGAGCAACCGCCCAAACTATAAGGGGCTGCAGACAGCCTACGGCTGATATAAAGCGGAAGGTAGCTTGCGGACTGTAGCTGAATGAAGCGGTAGGGTGTATGTGGTAGCCCCGACGAACGCAAGGTAGGGAGCGTGTGAAGATGAGGAAGTGTGGCACAAAAAAAACAGTGGCTTGTTCTAGCGACTGTTTTTTTTATGGTGGTGCACTGACTGCGGAATGGAGGGCGTACGCCGACTGGAGCAGCCGAACGGAACAAAGCGACCGACTGGAGAGAGACCGCTTGATTGCCCGTGATAATAATTAATCAATCTGTTGAATAAAGTGAATATCTACTAATTTTTTTGCAAAGTTTAAGTGTTATATTAAATATTATAATTTACAGGTATAGATACGTTAGTTTTTAAAGAGATAATAAATTAAATATTATCCCTTTTTTGTATATTTGTTTATTAAAAGAGTATAAGAAAATGAGTCAATTTGATTACATAAAGGATATTGCTAAGTATGGTCTGGAAAATGATCAGGAGAAGTTATTGACCGTTTTGAACGAATTGATTGAACACTCTAAAAGCACTAAGAAATTAAACTTTGCGATTCAATTACAATCTATTTTAAAAGATTCTTTTCGCTTACAAAAACACAATAGTTTAACTAAAGTAGGTGGTGACCAATATTTTAGTCGATTAGAAGACAAAGAAGTTTCTGATTTAATTTTGGAAAAAATAACTTCTGATTATACTTTGTCTAACATTGTAATAGAAGATAAAGTAAAGCTAGAACTTGAGTTTTTTATTGAGGAACATCATAGACTCGATTTACTTCAACAATTTAACTTACCTGTTTCAAATAAGTTGTTGTTACATGGACCTTCCGGTTGTGGAAAAACTTTAGCTTCTTATGTTATTGCAGGTGAATTAAAGAAAATGATGATTGTTATTAATTTAGGAGCCATCGTATCTTCTAAACTTGGTGAAACAAGTAAAAACTTATCTAAGATATTTAAAAAAGCAGCTTTGGAAGATTGTATTATTTTCCTTGATGAATTTGATAGTATAGGTAAAATTAGAGATTATAGTCAAGACCATGGTGAAATGAAACGTGTTGTAAATACTATTTTACAGTTATTTGACTATTTACCACAAAGTAGTATAGTTATAGCAGCAACCAATCAAAAAGATATGTTAGATGATGCCTTGTTGAGACGTTTTGATAATATTATTACTTTTAGTTTGCCAACTGAAAATGAAATCAAAGAGCTTGTTAATCTCACTCTAAAAGATGGGAATTTTGCCTTTAAGAATAAAAGTGAAGCAAACAAAATTATTAAGGATTGTAAAGGCTTATCATACTATAGTATTCAAAAGACTTTAATTAATGCTATTAAAAAATCATTGTTTGCTACTTGTGGACATTCAAAAAGCTTGATTACTTACATTGATACTACCATTTGGAAAAACTTAATATCTATTGAAAAAGATTCATTAAACATCTAATGAATCTATTTCAATTGTAGTATCTGCATCTAAATCACCAATTACTTCAAGATTATTGACAACTTGAATTTCATCATAGAGTAATCCTGTTTGATTCCTTGTTGTTTCTTCGATATTAATTACTAATGAAAAAGGAAATTCTTTTGGATAACCTGGAGGTAATTCCCCAATAATTTGGTCTGTAACTAAACAATGAATTGCTAATTTGAATGTGTTTTCTTCATTTACTAAGTCACTAACGTTTACGTTTAGTTCTAATTTTTGAGTGTTAGAATATGGAATTGGTTTTGATTTATATCTTCCGTTTTGTGACCAAGTCAATCCTGCTTTTAATTTAGAATCTACTTCAATATTTGGCTTAATTATGTCTTCCGCTCCGTGGTTTTTAAAAATTGAAAAAGCAATATGTATAGGATTGTAAGACAGTTGATTGTTTTTTATAGGTAAAAAGCTAAAACAAAGCGTTGCTGTAACTTTTACTATACCTCTTTGTTTTCCTAAATCGGTTTGAGTTAAGTATTGCGGAAAATTAATTGGATAGACTTTTAAATCATCATCACTAATACTATCTTCCAATATTAAAGTTGCTGAATTTTCATTTGAAAAAACACTTTTAAAATTATCAATGTAGCCATGACCGGCAACACGATTCTTTAATTTTGAAACTGTAGCATCAAAAGGAATCATATTCAACGAGGCTGAATTAATTATTAAAGCTTTAATTGTTTGTGGGTGTAATTCTGGATATTGTTTTTGAATTTTAGCTGCTAAGTTGGCTACTAATGGAGTAGAAAAACTGGTTCCTAAATCTTTAAATAGTCCCATTTCAGGTCTTGCAGAAATTAAATCAATCATCGAATCATCCATATAATCCAAAGTAATTGCATTGTAATATCCTAAATCACCTCCGCTTTCAATTACATCTGGTTTAAAATATTTATTATTGGTTTTATTTTTAGGAAAAATTAAACTTAAATCTATATGCCCTTTTCTTGAAAATAAAGTTGGAAATTCTCTACCATCTGCAATTCCTAAAAATGGACCATTGGAAATATTATCCGCTGCAGCACCTACTGTAAAATTATTCATACTATCGGCTGGCGTACAAATGTTTGTTTTTTCAGAGTGAAAGTAACTTAAGTCATATGAACTATTATCATTAATAGCATCATTATTATTCGCTGTACAGATGAATATTAAACTATCCGTTTCATGAGCAAACTTATCTAATAGAAAAGTGTAATCTGAAAAAGTTTCGTTTGTTGTTTTATGTCTATCGTAACAAGTTGTTAATGTAAATATTTTAATTTGAGGATATTTGGCTTTAACCTTGTAAAGCATATTTACTAATTCAATTTCAGAAATGAAACCTATTCCACTATTTGATATTTTTATTGATAATGCTTTAGCATCTGCGATGACATTATGGTTAAATTGATTTAAATGATTGATTTTTCCTAAAGTAACCAAACCTGCAACAGGTGTGCCATGACCATTACTATGAATATTAGCTGTATCTATAAAAGGATCTCCATTTAGAGAGAAACTTCTATCATCAATTACCAATGGCGCAATTGCTGAAGTTGAGCTAATACCTGTATCAATAATTCCAATGATTGGTAAATCGTCATCTGCATTAACAATATTGATACCTTGTTCTCGAGTTACCGTATTAAACTCACCTGGGCGAACAGTGGTGAAAGCTGAATTTGTAGCACTTTCAATAATATCAAAGTTTTCAATAATTTCTTGAAGGATTTCAGGTGTAGGATTGTTTAATTCAAGTCTATCATTAGGTTTGTCAAATTTAAATTCTATTGATTTCTCATCTAAATAGACGAATAATCTTTGTAGAATTTCGGTTTTAAATTTTTCATTTAGGGGTATATTTATTAATGACAAATAGACCAATCCTTGCATTTGATCTAAACGAAATTTTACAATTTCTTTTATTTGTAATAATTTGAATGAAGCAATGTACAATACATAATTTTCATATTCCAATTCTGTTTCGTATTCTAATTCTTTTTGAATGAATTTATACACTTCATTCATAAATTCTTCGAACTTTTCATGGTCTATGATTGCAAATAAACCTTTTTTACCAAAATCATAAAATGCAATAGCTTCTAAACCAAAATTATTGTAATATGTTTTAAAATAATCGCTAATTATAAATTGTCCTTGGAATGTAAATAATACATGGTCTATGTAATGCGGAACATTTAATGCTTTATTTCTTCTATCATTTTTTATAGCAATATTTGCAAAGAGTCTTTCTCTATCAATTCTTAGTCTTTGTGCTAATCTGTAATAGTTTTTTGGTTCTTCTTCATTTTCTTCATTTTCTGGTGCAAAACCATATTTGAATTTCATTGGAATAACCTTTTCCAATTGTTTTTTCGAGAGAAGTCTTAGGTGTTTTTTATTTTTCATAGCACATTATTTTGTCAATTATCTAATTTTATCATTATTTTTAATATTATGATCTTCTTATAGTGAGTAACGTCAAAAAACATAATTATTAAAATTAATGGTTAGTCATTTGGTTTATGGATATGTGGTTTAAGCCCAGGATGTTTTGGTTTTGTTTCAGGAGTCACTCTTCTTCTTTTATCTGGTGTACCGTCATCTTTGTTTGGTTTTGGTCCCGGTTTGATTGCTTGAATGGTCATAGGTCTTTATTTTTAATATTGATTAAGTACAGATAGCAATTCCGCGCTTTCTGGGTTTTATTTTATTGTTGATTATCTCGACTAGGAAAAAAATGTTTAACAATTTGAGGAATTGATAAAGTCAATATACTTTCTATAAATCCTAATATAGCTGCATTTTGCCAGCCTTCATTGGTAAAAATCACAACGACTAAAACTATTAAAATACCTAAATAGCAACCGCCAAATAAAACGGTTAACCATATTTTCATTCTAATATCGGATAAATCACGAAATAAATTAATTTGTCTTCTTGTCGGCATCAGCGTCTATATATTGATAATATTCAACAATATTCAATTCGTTTGTATTGAATTTAAATTCTTTTCCTTCTAATTCACAAGTCCTACATTCGATGGTTTTAGGTATGTCAAACTCATTATCAAAAGTTTTAATAACTCTTAAACAGTCATTGTTTTTGCATTCAACAGCAAATTTCCTTTTCAGGATTCCTTGGCGTACAGCAATTTTACAGATATATTTTGCCCAACGAGTAGATATATTAAAAATACTTCTAATATTTTCAACATAAATTCTATCAGGGTCAGTTTCTTCTAACGATTTAGACTGTCTTTTAAAAATGTTCTTAAGCATATTAGTTATTTGTTAGTACTAAATCTATCAAATCATTAATTCCGTTGTGATGTTGTGGATATATTGAAAAATAAAAAACACCTTTTGTAGGATCAACTACAAAATAATTTAACAAGTTATTTTGTTTCAAAACTTTAAAAGTTGTTTGTATTAAAGGAGTTTTTATTAATTCTTTATAAACAGCTGGCATATCTCGTTTAAGTAATTTATCTTCATCCATAATTTCCATTGATGTTGACTTAGATTTTTTGAATTTTACTTTAAAAGCGTCAACTTCATCATCTTCCCATAGTTTTTTTATTCCTCTATTTAAATCACTTTTTGTAAGTCTTGCGGGATTAGCTGATTGTATAATACTATTTAATATTGTATCATCATTAAAATCACGTGTTGTACTTATAACTTTATCTTCAATAATTGCTGAAACATCTCTTTCGAGAATATTTATATGAATTATAAGTTTTGTGTTTTTTTTATTTATTTGAACAGGAATTATAAATTGAATATTTTGAATAGTTCTTGATGTTTTATTGAAAAATTCAATTGTAACTGGGAACAGCAAATTATATACTGAATGGCTATTTGAAATTCTGTTTTTTGAATGAAAACAAGGATGATTATCTAACCAAGAATCAGCAATTATACCAAGAAAATCAAATAAATAAACGTGTTGTTTTAATAATGAAAAATTATTGAAAACAGTTTGATTAATTATTGTAACACTAGTTGTTTCAATAATTCTTTCTACCAATTCGGCTTGTTTTTCTTTATATTCATTTAGATTAAAGACTTCTTTTAATGCACTAACTGAAAATGCTTTTATTAGTCTTTTATTTATTTCTACGGAACTATTTATATCTAATGTTAGCATCTATTTGATTTTGATTGAAATGAGTATTTGTAATTTTAAGGTATTTATATTAACGAATTGGAATATTGAAAAATATCTTTAAATTCTTAATTAACATTTAGGCTTGATTTTCAAGCGGTTTTCATACACTTGCCGGTAACTATTAAATAGCATCAATGTTATATAACATTTTAAGTGTTGGCAGCTGTGTTTTAATTCTATTTTTTTGGTGTTGATTTCGATGGTTTTAACGCTGGTGTATTACCTGGTGTTTCTTTATTATCACGTTGACGTTGATCAGGTTTTCCAGTTGATATTGCTATTCTTTTTGGTCCTGTTTTGATTGCTTGGATTGTCATAGGTCTATTTTTTAAGTTCGTCAATTTTATTTTTTGCGTCTGTAAATGCAGTTTCAATTGTATTTCCATTGTCAATAAACAAGGTGTTGTCAGAACCATACTTTTCTAATTTCACATACCAACTTGCTTTTCCACCACTCACGTAATATCCAACTTGAAAACCGTCAACCGTTACAAATTTATTCTCTAAATAGTCTGGGTTTGAAGCGATGTCTTTTTCAACTTCTGGTTGTAGTGCCTTTAATGCTTTTAATACTTCTAACAAATCATTATATTCTATTGAAGCAGTACTATTGCTATACTTACCTTCTTTCGTTATTTGATAAAAGTAAGCTGAATTAGCTCCATTAATTATTTTTCTAATTTTAGTTTCTGCTCCACCAAAAGAAGTTTTTAAATTTGGTAATTTGGTGTCAGTAAACTTCGTGATCGCTCCTGTTTTAGAACTAAACATATCCATTTTCGTTTTTACACTTTCTGCTTCTTTTTTCACATCTTGTGCAAATAATGTTGCATTTGTTATAAAAAGTGTCATTGCAATTGTTGCTGTTGTTTTAAAAATTTGTTTCATGTTGATGTTAATCTTTTTATTAATTCTCAAATCTAAATCATGATCTATTTGTCTCAAATACGTGAAAATACGTATTCGGATCTATCACAAAATGTTTATTTTATAATTCACTGTTGAAACGTTATATGCTATTCATCCCATTGCACTATCAAACGAGATAGTACACTAGAATAATAACAAACGTGTTATTTTGTTTTTAGACGGGAAAATTAGGTAGTTTGTCGGGAATGATTTTACGGTTTTCCGGACAATTGCTTGTGGTGTTCAAAAAAAATTGTGAAATGCCAAGCGGATGGCTTGGTGCAGTTGGGGGCGAAATGGTATAGTTCATTTTTAATTTGGGTATTTAGAATTGGGATTATAAAAGTAGTAAAAATAGTATTAAGTAGTTTGAATTTTGGTCTTCTTTTTTTTGATGGTTGCTATTCAAAGGGTTCTCGATACATTTTAAATCCTTTCCAATAGGGATTGGAAGGATTTAAAACACTCGAACTGACGAAAGATAGAGATTGCTTCGTTCCTCGCAATGAAGTTCGTTCCTCGCAATGACAGATTAGCTTACGCTCCGTTCGCTTCGCTCGGGTGCTTCGTTCCTCGCAATGACTGTACTTCCTCAAAATGACTAGCGTTTGTCGGGGGTGGATTTGTCGAAGGAGATGAGGTTGAGCATGGCGCGCATTCGGGAGCGGACACGATTGCCATAGGCGTTTTCGATTTCGGAGGCGGAGAGGTTGGTGGTGATGTGGGTTTGCACTTTCTTGGCCACAAAAAGGTCGTAGCGCGACAAGATGATTTCGGCCATGACATTGCATTCGTTGCCGAAGTACTTGAGATTTTTCTCCACTCCCAAATCGTCAAAGCAGTAGTTGCGATCTTCTTGATTGTTCCCTCGGCTGTAACGGTGGATGACTTCGTAGCCGTCTTTGATGAATTCGAAACTAATATCACGGCAGGTTTTTAGATGAAAACGGTTGTCTCTGTGGGTGACGTATTTCATCAAGCTCATCAGTGAGGTTTTGCCACAACCGATGGGTCCCGTCAGGAGAATTCCTTTGCTGAGGTCTAGGTCGAATAGGGTCGCGACTACTTCGTCTTTGAGGTAGTAGGCGATGAGTTTGGATAGGTTGTTTTGGTCGGCTTCACGGAAATGGAATTGGGTACCGTAGTCGGTTTTTCCTTTTTGTTCGAGCCATTTGATTATTTCGGGGTAGTCGTAGTGGGTTTTCATTTTTTAAATTTATTGGGTGGTTCAGTATGGAGATTGCTTCGTCGTGCCTCCTCGCAATGACGGGTTGCTTCGTCGTTCCTCCTCGCAATGACTATAAGGGTTCGTCGTAGTTTTTGTCTACTGCAGTGTGTAGGTTTTGAGCCTGGGGCTTGTCGGTGTTTGTGTTTTTGGGAGGGAGGCTGCTGCTGAATTTGGCGGTGTTGAGGATCCAATTGCGCGCGGCGGCTTGCCAGTCTTTCATTTTTGTTTTTCCGCCAATGAGCCAACCGTTGCTGGTGTAGTAATTGAAAAAGCGTTCGGCTTCGAATTCGGAGGCTTCTTGACTGCTGAAATATTCCTTTACAATTTCGAGCGCCGGGTGTGTTTTTTGGATTGACTCTTTTGCTACCGGAATTGAATTTTCTTCTTCTTTATTTTCTATTTTTTCGGGTGTGGTCTCTTTATATTGTTTTCTTTTTGTTTTAAGTATAGGTTTACTATATATAGAGGGTTCATCCACTTGTTCAGCGACCTGACTAATAGGCTGCCTATTTTTGGTACTGCTTCCGTTAGACAAATCATGAATAATAACTGTCGTTCCCGCATACGGATTGTAGGAGGGTAGGTAGTCGATGAATCCCAAACGCTGCAGTTCTTTGATGCATTTGTGGTAAGTAGCTTTGGAAGCGATTTTACTGGCTTTCATCATTTCGTCTCTGGAAATGGTTATGGGATTTTTGAAACGGTTGATGTTCCATCGCTGAAAGAGTGCTAGGTACAAACTGATGTGCGTTGGGTTGAGGGTTGCTTCATGGGCGATTTGTATGAAGAAGCCGGTGAGGTGTTTGATGTAGTTCATTTTCTGTTGTCGGTTATCGGTTGTCAGTTGATGGTTGATTGTAATTCTTTTTAACTTTTTCTTTTGGCTTGATTACTCATGAGTTTTGAATGACTTTGATTAATGTTTCTTTTCTTTTGGCTTGACCCAAAAGAAACAAAAGGTCAAGACTTGGAGTCCTCGTCGGTCAAATTGATTCTCGAGGGCTAAATGAAAAAAACTCGGCTAAAGCCTCAAACAGCTTTTCATTTTTCGCCCTCTTCGACTATTTGACGCTCGACTGCGGACTCTAAGGTCGGTTGCGTTTTGTGGTGCATAAACGGGTTTAGGTTTCAGTTATCGGTTGTCAGTTGTTGGTTGTCTGTTATCAATTTACGATATACGATTTACGGTTATCGGTTGATGGTTTTGTTTCCATTTAATAGTTTGTCGATGTGGGCGGATTCATAGAAGAGGATGCCGCCGACTCGGGTGTAGGTGAGGGTGCCGTTGATGCGGAGGTTTTGGAGGGTGCCGGGCGAGATGTTTAGCAGCTCTCGGACTTCATTGGATTTGAGCCACTTTTTTTGCTGCTGTTGGGGTTTGATTTCCAATAGGGTGCTGAGGTCGGCGATTAATAATTGGCGGAACTCGTTTAGGTCTTCTTTTGTGATTACTTCAATTGCCATACTAATAGTTTTTATATGTTATGGTGCAAAATTGTAGTGTTTGATTTGTTTTGTTTCACAACGGGGTGGGTGTTGGGTGTTTTTTTGTTGTCGGTTGTTGGTTCTCGATACGATTTTTTGGCAAAAATCACTCGAACTGACGGGTGATGGTTGTCGGTTGTCGGTTGTTGGTTGTCGGTTGTTGGTTCTCGATACGATTTTTTAGCAAAAATCACTCGAACTGACGATTGATATTGGATTTACGATATACGATATACGATTTACGAATTACGCTTTCCTAAATTAGTTCGTCGAGGTTGTCCATGCGTTTGAGGAGTTGGTGGTTGAGGTTGGTGAGGAATTTGGTTTTGTCGCTTTTTCGTGCTCGGATTTCGAGGAAGGCTCTGCGGTATTGCCCGAGGTCGATCTCGAAGATGTGTTCGAAGTATTCGGCGATGTCTTTTAGGTCGGCAGCTCCATTGTTGAACACTCCTTCGGTGTGGAGGGCATATAGTAGTTCGGTTAGGGCGACTTTTGAGCTGGTCCAGGTTATTTTCCTTTTCGGTTCGTGTTGTGAATTTTCTGTGTTTTCTTTTTTATCCAATGCCAATAACTGGTTTTCGATATACAATTGGATCAAATCATTGGCTAGAATAGTGGCTACTTTAAAATCGTGGGAAGTCGCAAAGGAGGGGTCTGATTCGAAATAATAGGAGTCTAAGGCGAGTTTGATGTCAAACTTTCCGCGGATGAAGTATTGGTAGTCTAAATAGGAATTTCCCGCACGGAAGTACTGGTAGAAGTCCAATTCTTTGTCAAAAAAGGCCTTGAGTATTGCGAGTTCGTTGTTGTAGTATTTCTTTAGAATACGATTGCCACCACTGGGCTTTTTTCGCTCTATTTGATAGATTTGGTTGTAATAAATCAGCTTGGAAGTGAACTGCGGCTTGACTTCTTTGAAGAATTGGATTTCTTCTACTTCGGTTTTGAAATGGGTTTTGTTCACCAATTTACGTACGGCATGAATGGATTTGAGAATCACATTAATGGCTTGTTCGCACTGTTGGATAGGGTTGTCGATTTCTAAATCGATGAAGTTTAACTGCTCGTTGAGGTTGTTTAGTAAAGGGGCGTATTTGGGATGCAAGAGATTTACGATTTGTGATATACGATTTACGATGTACGAGGTACGATTTACGAAGTACGATATTCGATATCAGATTTATGATTTTTTTAGGGTGGGGACATGGGGTTTGATTTACGATTTATGATTTACGATATTCGATTTGCGAGATACGATATCTGGTTTATGATTTATTTGAAAAGATTTATGATTCCTGCTTTTTCGGCACTATTGAGGAGTTCGATGTCGGTGCCGCCTTTGAAAAGGAGTTGTTTCTTCATGTTGTTTTTTCTTTTTTCGATGGCACTCAGGGAAAGCGGAATTTGACTAGGAAGGTCTTTTGTCATTGTCCCTTTGGCAAGTAGTTCTAAGATTTTTTTGTCGAGCTTGTCCCAATCGAGATTTTGTACCGTGATTTTGTCTCGTGCGGCTACAATGGTCTGACTGTAATACAATTCGTTGTTATCAATGTCTTTTATTATCTCGGAAAATTTGCCAAAATTAATGTCGCTTTTGGCAATAAACACTTGGGGTTGTATTCTTTTAATAATGCGATCTACCCAAGCGGGTTCGTTGTGCATGGAGATGATGATGATTTTGCAGTTGGGGAAAGCTTCTTGAATTAGAACCGCCACATCATCGCCAGAGAATAGCTCTTTTTCTACATAGGGAGGGAGGCTGATGTCAATTAGCGCGAGGTCTAGAGGCATTGCATTGTTTTTGCAATTTGCCATGCAATCGTAGGCTTGTTTGCAGTCGAATGCTTGGTGTAGTTGTGCTTCTTTGGTGTTTTCGGCGGTTGCTAAAAGGACGGCGTAACTCTCTACATTTAGTGGATGGTCGTCAACAATTAGGATGTTCATTTTGGTTTTTTGGTTGTGCATTGTTTTGGAGTTTGGGATTACTACATATCAAACCTAATTAAAATAGATTAAAATGAATTACGGGAAACCGTAGTTTTTTGTTACGGAGTTGTCTGTTGACAGTTGACAGTTGTCGGTTCTCAGTTGTCTGTTGATGGTTGTTGGTTGATGGTTGACGGTTGACGGTTCTCGATTTACGATATACGATTTACGATATACGATTTACGATATACGGTTGTCAGTTATCAGTTGTTGACTATAATTCTTTTTTCTTTTTCTTTTGGCTTGATTGCTTATGAGTTTTGAATGACTTTGATTAGTGTTTCTTTTCTTTTGGCTTGACCCAAAAGAAACAAAAGGTCAAGACTTGGAGCCCTCGTCGGTCAAATGGATTCTTGAATTCTAAATGAAAAAAACTCACTGCGTTCAAACAGTTTTTCATTTTACGAATTCCGCGAATATTTGACTCTCGACTGCGGACTCTAAGGTCGTTTTCGTTTTGTGGTGGATAAACGTGTTTGGGTTTCAGTTGATGGTTGTTGGTTCTCGATACGATTTTTTGGCAAAAATCACTCGAACTGACGATTAATATTTGATATACGATTTACGGTTGTTGGTTGTTGGTTCTCGATACGATTTTTTGGCAAAAATCACTCGAACTGACGATTGATATTGGATTTACGATATACGATATACGATTTACGATTTACGGTTGTTGGTTGTTGGTTGTTGGTTCTCGATACGATTTTTTGCAAAAATCACTCGAACTGACGGTTGATGGTTGATGGTTGTGGAAAAATATGCGGGAAACCGTACAATTTATTTCAGAATTGGTTTTTAATTGCCTTGCTTAAATTATTCTTTGTCAGGTTTTTGTGCTTTTTGAAGAATATTTGGATTGAATTCTACCCCCGAATTGAATCGCCTAGGCTTGTTTTACTAGGCAAGTACGATCTCATTTCATATAAATAGTACAACCAAAATCATTATTTATTATGAAGAACAACTACTTCTATCTTTTGCTTTTTGCGACACTTTTCATGCAGGGGCAAGACATCCTCTGGGAAAAATCTTATGGAGGAAAAAATGCTGATTATTTATTTGATGCTCAACCCACTGCCGATAATGGATTCATATTGGCCGGGAGTTCGCTGTCTGGAAAAACAGGAACTAAAACCGCTGGGAATAACGGCGATTTGGATTATTGGGTTTGGAAAATGGATGCCAGTGGCCAGTTGGATTGGCAAAAAAGCTTGGGTGGAAGTGGCTTTGACTTGTTGCAAAGTATTAAAGGAACTCAGGACGGTGGTTTTATACTAGCGGGTACTTCGAGTTCGAATAAGGGTATGGATAAGCAGTCGGATAGTAAGGGCTTGTCGGATTTTTGGGTAGTGAAATTGGATGCCAAAGGGCAAGAGCAATGGCAACAAACGATAGGAGGAAGCGGTCAAGAGGATTTGTTGACGGTACTTCCTACCCGAGATGGCGGCTATTTGTTGGGCGGTTCATCGAGTTCGGGTAAGGTGGTTCCAGCACCGAGTTCGGGTCTTGGCGTGCTTAGTAGTACTGCCAAGGTAGATTTGACGGCAAAATCAGATGCTAGTCGTGGGAATATGGATTATTGGATTGTCAAACTAGATGCTAAAGGTACTGTAGTGTGGCAAAAAACCTATGGTGGTTTGTACAGTGATGTGTTGCGCAGTGTGGAACAGACCAAAGATGGCGGCTATATTTTGGGAGGGTATTCCAACTCGCCACAGTCGGGAGATAAGACCGATGCTAGTATTGGTATTGGCGATTATTGGATTCTAAAAACCGATGCTTTGGGTGCTGTTGAATGGCAGCATGCTTATGGCGGTACGGGAGACAACCAGTTGTATGTGATTCATCAAACAGCCGATGAGGGTTACATAGTTGGAGGAAACACGAATAGTCCAGGTGCTCTGACTACTAAAGGCGGTAGTGTGCAATCGGGTTCTGATTTTTGGTTGTTGCGTTTGGATGCCAAAGGCGGTGTGGTTTGGAGTGAAACCTATAATTACGGCAAGGTGGATATTTTGACCTCTTTGGTTGAGAATACCGATCATAGTTTTTTGGTGGGCGGGTATGCCCAAAGTGAGCGTGCTAGTTCCGCCAAAGGCGTATTACAGAAAGAGGCCAATGGCATCAATGATTATATCGCTTTGAAAGTGACCGCTCAAGGCGAAGCTGTTTGGGAAAAAATAGTAGGCAGTGGTGGTGAGGACATTTTGCGCAAACTCATTAGTACCCGTGATGGTGGTTATTTGTTAGCTGGAACCTCTAATGCGAGTTCGTCAGGAGATAAGAGCACGACTTTGGGTAGTAATGATTTTTGGGTAGTGAAGTTGCAAGATCAATTGGTTCCATTGTCGGTTCAAGCTTCGATTGAGGCGATACCCAATCCTGTGAGTACGTTTACCAATATCATTATTGGGTACGAGTATCAAACGGGGACTGCTACTGTGGTGGATATTGCGGGAAGGACGTTGCAGCAATTTACTATTAGTAGTCGTACCGTGCCGATTGATATGAGTATGTATCCCGAGGGTATTTATGTGGTCAATATTAAGACGAATGTAAAGAGCGAGGGAATTAAAGTGATTAAAAAAACTAAAAAAGAATAAGCGTATTATGAGAAAGCAATTGAACCTAGTATTATTTGTAAGTGTGCTCTTTGGGACTACTCTTTGTCGTTCACAAGTGAATACTGATTTGCGACCACAAGTAAAATCACCTGAGGTGAATAAGTTTGAGCAGTACATGAACATGCCTGTGAATTTAGTCTCTGGTACTCCACAAGTCTCCATTCCTATCTATACTCTAGAATATGGAGGGATGAAATTACCTATTAGTTTGGATTATGATGCCTCAGGAGTTAAAGTAGAATCTATAGCTTCTTCAGTGGGACAAAACTGGAGTTTGAATGTGGGAGGTGTGGTGAGTCGAATTGTTAAAGGTGCTCCTGATGAGGGAAATCCTTATAGGTGGACTGCTCAAAGTAGCGAAGAAAAAATGGGAATAAATGGCTATTATAAAGACTTTGGATTAACAAAATTAGAAAGTAGCTTAAATAGTTTCTCCGAAAATGTTTATAGCAGTGATGAAGTTGATAATAGAGCAATCCAATTTTATAAATGGAATAACGATTTAGCTAGTGGGTTGAGGGATTCACAACCTGATTTATTTTATTTTAATTCTCCTGAGGGTAATTCAAAATTTGTATTTAATGATAAAAGAGAAGTAGTATATCTTGAAAATACGGATTTTACGATTAAAGAAAATAATCCAACTGGGGCAGAATTTATATCATGGAATTTGATTTCTCCAAATGGAATTAAGTACAAATTTGGTTTAGATGGAGCTACAGGTCTACAAGGTTCTGGAAATGCAGCAGAATCAAGTTATAATTTAGATGAATGCTCACTTTGTGGAGGTTTGGGAGGAGCTGTAAATCATTTTATTGTTAATTCATGGTTCTTAACTGAAATAGCAACTAGTGTTAATAACAATAAGATCCAATTAAATTATGTAGATAATAATTATAAACAAGTTGTAAATAATATTCAAAGCAAGTATACTGAAAATTGTAAATACTACTCAATTAATGGTTCGACTGTTGAAGGAAGTGGTTGTTGGGATGAAGAATATCAATATACTTCATTTGCTCAATCACCCTATGTAGCTCCATTATTTGATCATTCTAATGATATTGGAATGAATATGCAAGCTAAACCCAATTCAAGTCATATTGTTCATTCTAAATTAATTAGTAAGATAACTGCAGGTACTATAGAAATTAATTTTATTTATAGTCTAAGAGATGATTTGCTACATGAATGGGATGCTACTTTGACATCCGGTCAAAAATTAGAAGAAATACAAATTAAAGATAATGGCGTATGTATAAAAAAATTCTTATTTGGTTATACACCTACATATTCCACTGAAGTTTCAAATAATTCTGCAGTAACGGAAACTACCCGAAAACGATTTTTTCTAGTCAATTTGAAAGAGTTGAGTTGTGATAATACTCTTGTTAAACCATATTCATTTGTATACAATTCAACATTATTACCTAATAGACTATCTTATGCACAAGATAAATGGGGTTTTTATAATGGTAAATTAACAAATAATACACAATTTCCGTCATATAAGTTTTTTCAAGATTCTCAAATATATGCGGATAGGTCAGTTAATGTTAGTTACGCAAAAGCTGGTATATTAGAAAAAATTGTATACCCAACAAAAGGTTCGGTCAATTTTGAATACGAGTCTCACCAAGCAGATACTCCAACAGATTATAAATACAACCCTATCCCATCTAGTGTAATCCTTACGGATTTTCAACCACAACCTCAAGGTTTATTTTCAAGTCCTTCAAATACAACAACATTTATTTATAACCTCAATTCCAATCAAATTTTATCTTTTAGTTCTAATTTAATTTACCCCAATCCAATACATTCTTTAGGTTCTTACTGTAATGATAAAACAGCTGTTACCGCTGCAGAGATTATAGACAATATTTCTAATCAAACGGTAGCTAATATTTCGTATACACCTAATGTTAGTACGACGAAGAAAATTTATTTGGATCCATTGAAATTTGTTGTTGGTAGGACGTATACTGTGAAAGTATATGGTACGGAATGTTATCATAATATGACTACTTTGGGTATACACGATATCACACCTATATTTAGTGTAGGAGGACTTCGAGTAAGTAAAATAACACATAAGAATTTTGATGATTCGGTAATTAAAACTGTAAATTATTCCTATTTTAGTCCTAAAATTGCTTCAAATCCTCAAAAGGCTTACAAAATAGAATATAATTATTATTCTAATCTAACTTCTTTAAATAATATTCTTAGTTTTCATAATATTGATTATCTCAATAAGTATGGTAAGGCACAGGCAAATTACAATTGGGATAGTACCTCCGAATCTCTCTATTTCATTTCTTCAGGGGTTGATTTTTACGATTTAAATTTTATGGGGCCTCAGATTAGTTACGGTAAAGTAATAGAAACTGATGGTAATGGAAAAATAGAACATAATTTTAATAAATATCAATCTTATTTAGATTTGAATGGGGGTGCAATTATTAAATATCCTGCGTCTCCGAAAATTCAATCTATTTTAGCTGGGGAAAAGGGAAGTGTTATTAACTGGAATGATACTAATCAAGATGTAAAAACGAATAGGTTTGAATATAATTACTCAACTACCAATACCACCATTAAGGCAATTAACACATTAAGTTATGGAGCTTCAAATCAAATCCCAGGTGTTTTATTCAATACTTACACCCTCCAAGGGCAAACTAAAACATTAAAAACAGAGACCGAGACTACTTCTTTAAAGGGTCAGGATGTTACTGTAACCAAAGACTATGAGTATACTGGAGTGAATCATTATCAGCCTACTAAAATAACTACTACCAATAGCAAAGGAGCGCAGTTAATCACCAAGATGTATTATCCAAATGATTTGCAATCTGAATCTTTAATGCAAAATCTTATCGATCAGAATCGAAAATCGACTCCGGTTCGAACAGAAAATTATAATGGTACTACCAAGTTATCCGAACAAAAAACTATTTACGCTAAGGATGCCAGTACTGCTAATTTAGTATTACCTAAGAGTATTTATGCCGCTAAGTTCCCTAATTCATTAGCCACTATACCCGGTATTGGCACTTTAGAGCGAAAAGTAACTTCCGATTATTATGATACTTCGGGGAATTTAACCCAGTATACACCAGAAGGAGGTAGTCCGGTATCGATTGTTTGGGGTTATAATAAAACCCAGCCCATTGCGAAGATTGAGAATGCGACTAATGCACAATTAGTGAGTGCACTTGGTGTTTCGGATTTTAGTGCTATTACTGAGGCACAACTTGCTAGCCTTAACAACTTACGTACTAATTCTTCTTTCACATCCTCTATGATTACGACCTATACCTACCAACCTTTGGTGGGGGTTACCAGTATTACTGACCCTAAGGGCGATACGGTGTATTATACTTATGACGGACTGGGACGATTGCAGTATGTCAAAGACGCTCAAGGCAAACTACTTACTGATTATCAATACCATTATAAAAATTAAATTTTAGGTCATGAAAAAAATATACTACAGTTTTATAGTGCTATTGATGAGTTTAACTTCTACGGCACAAACTACTACCACTACCCCCACTACTACTACCCCTGTTGGGATTGGACTGTTTGCTGCACCAATAGGCGGAGGCGGAGGTGGTGGCGGTAGCTATAAATGGAATGCCGATATGGATCGAGATGGTTTTGGAGACCCTTTGGTTTATGTATATGCTAATACCAAGCCGTATGGTTATGTTAGTAATCAAAGTGACTTGGATGATTCTAATCCTAATATTACGAATATTCCCCCTCAGACGTTTTACCGCGATGCGGATGGCGATACATATGGTAGTCCAACGGTAACCGTGTATTATAGTGTGAAGCCAGCTGGTTATGTGACGAATAATTTGGATTGTAACGATGGTGATGCTACATTGAATCCTAATACAATATGGTATCGAGATGCGGACGGCGATGGCTATGGCGCGAGTTCGCCTACTACCAGTTCGTGTACGCAACCCGGAGGTTATGTGCGTAATTCGAGTGATTACAATGATACTACGGCAAATATTACCAATATAGCCCCTCAAACGTTTTACCGCGATGCGGATGGTGACGGCTATGGTAATCCGAGTGTAACCGTGTATTACAGTATACAACCCGGAGGGTACGTTGCTAACAGTTTGGATTGTAACGATGGCGATGCGACACTGAACCCTACTACCGTATGGTACCGTGATGCCGACGGTGATGGGTATGGAACTAGCTCTACCACTACGACTTCTTGTACACAACCTGCTGGTTATGTGCGTAATGCGAGTGATTGTAATGATAGTGATGTCAGTCTTACGCCTAATACCGCCTGGTTTAGAGACAATGATGGCGATGGGTATGGCGTTTCTGGAGCTCCTATTATAAGTTGTACTCAACCTAGTGGTGGCTATGTAAAGAATTCATTAGACTGTAATGATTATGATTCCACCCTAAATCCTGCTACGGTATGGTACCGTGATGCGGATGGAGACGGTTATGGAACTAGTGCTACGACTACGACTTCCTGTACGCAGCCCACAGGATATGTGCGTAATTCCAATGATTATAATGATACTACTGTGAATATTACCAATATTGCACCTCAGACGTTTTATCGCGATGCCGATGGAGACGGCTATGGTAGTGCAACGGTAACCGTGTATTATAGTGTAAAGCCCACTGGTTATGTGACCAATAATTTGGATTGTAATGATGGCGATGCGACACTGAACCCTACTACGGTATGGTATCGCGATGCGGACGGCGATGGGTATGGAACAAGTGCTACGACTACGATTTCGTGTACGCAACCTACCGGTTATGTGCGCAATGCGAGTGATTATAATGACAGTACAGTGAACATTACCAATATTGCGCCGCAAACGTTTTATCGTGATGCCGATGGCGATGGATATGGAAATCTGAGTGTAACCGTGTTTTACAGTGTGCAACCCGGAGGGTACGTGACTAACAGTTTGGATTGTAACGACGGTGATGTCACACTGAATCCGAATACAGTTTGGTACCGTGATGCGGATGGTGACGGGTATGGAACAGCTGCTACTACGACTAGTTCGTGTACACAACCCACAGGTTATGTGCGTAATTCAATTGATTGTAATGATTATGATGCGAGTTTAAATCCCAATACACTATGGTACCGTGATGCGGATGGCGACGGCTATGGTTCTAAAACCGTTGTATTGACTCAATGTGCGCAGCCTATAGGGTATATTCGTACTACAGGAGATTATGATGATAGTACAGTGAATATTACCAATATTGCGCCGCAGACGTTTTATCGTGATGCGGATGGCGACGGCTATGGTAATCCGAGTGTAACCGTGTTTTACAGTATGCAACCCACAGGCTATGTAACCAATACTACCGATTGTAACGATGGGGATGCTACATTGAACCCGACTACGATATGGTATCGCGATGCCGATGGCGACGGCTATGGCTCTAAAAGCGTTGTATTGACCCAATGTGTACAGCCTATAGGGTATATACGTACTACAGGGGATTTTGATGATAGTACGGTGAATATTACCAATATTGCGCCACAGACGTTTTATCGTGATGCTGATGGTGATACTTATGGAAGCCCTACGGTAACGGTGTACTATAGTGTGCAACCCACAGGATATGTCACCAATAGTTTGGATTGTGCCGATGGCGATGCTACATTAAATCCCACTACGGTATGGTACCGAGATGCCGATGGTGATGGGTATGGAACGCTTGCTACGACCAGTGTGTCGTGTACGCAGCCGATAGGATATGTGCGCAACTCCAGTGATTATGATGATGGTACAGTTAATATTACCAATATTGCGCCCCAAACGTTTTATCGTGATGCCGATGGGGATACCTATGGAAGCAAGACAGTAAGTGTGTATTACAGTGCAAAACCAACGGGTTATGTAACCAATAATAGTGATTATGATGATGGCACGGTGAATATAACCAATATTGCTCCTCAAACTTTTTACCGTGATGCGGATGGTGACGGTTTTGGGAATGTCGCTGTAAGCTTGTATTATAGTGTACTACCTGCAGGCTATGTGGCCAATAATACAGATTGTAACGACCAGGATTTTAGTATTAATCCTAATATGAAATGGTATGCCGATGTGGATGGCGATGGACTGGGTGACCCTGCCAGTTTTGTAACGCAATGTATGGCGCCAGTGGGTTATGTGCTGGATGCTACGGATCATTGTCCGGATGTGCCAGGGACTAATGCGGATTGTAGTGCCTTGCCAAGTCCTTCTCAGGATATGAATTACATTATTACTCGAGCTTACCAACAAGCTACAAGTACGCCATTTTTAGCACCAAGTCCTGAACAAGCGCAGGTGCAAATTACCTACTTTGATGGTTTGGGTAGACCGGTGCAACAGATTGCCAACCAGCAGTCTGCTGCGGGTAAAGATATTGTGACGCCTATTGAATACGATGTTTACGGGCGTCAGACCAAAGACTATTTGCCTTTTGCAGGTAGTAGTCGCAATATGGCGTATGATAGCAATGCCATTGGTGGGAATTTGAATTATTATACTTCTACCTACAGCACTTCCAATGGATTTTCAGAGAAACTTCTGGAAAAATCACCCTTGAATAGAGTTTTGGAACAAGCAGCCCCAGGTAACGATTGGAGACTGAATAACCCAGACAAACACACCATAAGACTAAGTTACCAAACCAATACTGCGGATGAGGTGAAACGCTTTGATGTGAGTTTGACCGCGGATTATGTGCCTAGCATTACGGCTAATGCCACTTATGCAGCCAGTGAATTGTACAAAACGGTCACTACTGATGAAAACAACAATACCACCGAAGAATTTAAAGACAAAGAAGGGCATGTGGTACTGAAACGCAACTATGACAATAGTGTGGCACACGACACCTACTATGTGTATGATGTGTACGGTAATTTGACCTATGTATTGCCACCCAAAGCAGAGGGCGATACCAGCCCAACTGTACTGGACGAATTGTGCTACCAATACCAATACGACTACCGCAACCGCTTAGTGGCCAAAAAACTACCAGGCAAGCAATGGGAGTTTATGGTGTATGATAAATTGGACAGAGTCGTGGCAACAGGACCTGCGTTCTCGCCATTTAGTGATGTGACCGGCGCTGGTTGGTTGATTACTAAATACGATGTATTTAACAGAGTGGTGTATACAGGATGGTTGAATAGCCCTGCGACTAGCAGTGCACGAAGCACGATGCAACAAGCTCAAACTAATGCCACGACTATCAATGAGAGTAAACAAGCCTCAGGTACTATAGATACTATTGCCGTGAATTATAGTAACAATGTAGCTCCCACAAGTTTTAAATTGTTGACGGTAAACTATTATGATGATTATGCAATACCGAATGTAAGTGGACTGGCTACCAGTGTAGATAACCAAACCGTAACCACTGCTACTAAAGGATTGGCGACAGGTTCTTGGACGCGTGTACCGACAACTACAGCGGAAACGAAGGCAGAAACGACTTCTATTTTGTACGATTACAAATACCGACCAATACGTAAGTATACAGCTAACTATTTGGGAGGTTATACGAGTACTGATAGTAAATTGGATGCTTTCTCAGGGCAATTGCAATACACGGTGCAAAAGCACAAACGCACCAGTGGCGATAGCGAGTTAACCGTTAAAGAAGTGTTTACTTACTCGCCACAAAAAAGACTGTTGACCCATACCCACCAAATCAACGGGGGAACGGAGCAACTGTTAGCCGATAACACCTATGACGAACTAGGTAAACTGACGAGCAAAAAAGTAGGAAATACCAGTGCTGCACCGCTACAAAAAGTGGATTATAGTTATAACATTAGAGGCTGGCTGACTAAAATTAATGAAATAGGTAGTTTACAACAAGGCACAGATCCTGCCGATTTGTTCTCGTTTCAATTGAATTATAATACGGTTGACGGTAGCACCAGTGCAGCTAGCCCCTTGTACAACGGTAATATTGCTGAAACGTTTTGGCGTACTGCTACCGATGGTGGTTTTGTGAGGAACTACGGCTATAAATACGATAGCTTGAACCGTTTGAAAGACGCTACCTACCAAAAGTCAGGGCAGTTGACCAATATGTATAACGAGAACTTGAGTTATGATAAGAATGGGAATATTATGAATTTAAGCCGTAATGGCGACCGAGACGAACAGTATTTGCCAATACAGATTGACAATTTACAATATGGATATGCTACCAACTCGAACAAGCTTATGAGTGTAGTGGATAACTCGAATAATACCAGTGGTTTTAAAGACGGCATCACCACAGGGGATGACTATGTGTATGATGCCAATGGCAACTTAATTACTGACAAAAACAAAAAAATCACAAGCATAACCTATAACCATTTGAACCTGCCGACAAAAATAATTTTTCCAATTGGAAATATTGTGTATTTTTACACTGCTAGTGGACAAAAGATACAGAAGGTGGTAACGGAGAATACTACGGTAACCACGACTGATTATTTAGGGGGTTATCAGTACCAAAACACGGTATTGCAGTTTTTTCCAACGGTAGAGGGTTATGTGAAAAACACTCCTGTGAGTGGTACTAACTCGTATAGTTATGTGTTTAATTACACGGATCATTTAGGGAATACTCGATTGAGTTATACTAAAGACACCACAGGTTCATTGAAAATTCTTGAAGAAAACAACTATTATCCTTTTGGGTTGAAGCACAATAATTATAATGTGGATAATTTTCAACCTGGGTATAAGTATAAGTACAATGGAAAGGAGTTGCAAGACGAGCTGGGGTTGAATATGTCAGCAATGGACTATCGTCAATATGATAGTGCAATTGTTAGGTTTTATGGGGCGGATAGGTTAGCAGAGATGGCGCCTGACATTTCTCCATATCGTTTTGCGTTTAACAATCCCGTTTATTGGGGTGACCCAACAGGATTAAGTGAGAAAAGTAGTAATGGTCAAGCAATTTGTCCAACATGTCCTAATACACCAGAATTTAAACCATTAATTAACGACCCTAACAATACATATGTTTATGATCCTGAAACAAAAAAAGCTAGTTTATTGCTTGATGAAGTTGTAGTTTCCGCAACAAGAAAAAATCAAACTGCACAATCTAACAATGATTCGTCTAGTGGTTTAAATATTTTAGATTTTTTATATGGTGGTGGTGGAGCTATAGGGAACGAATTATTTAAAAATGGTAATTATAGACAAACAAATGGGAATATTGGCAATTTTAATGATAGACTATTCAAAAATTTATCCAAAAATGCTAAAGCTCATTATAACTTTTATAAAGACTTGAAAAGTCTTAAAAAGGCAGGAATTGCTACAACTGTAATACTTGGTTCTATAGAAATCAGTAATGGTGCAATTCAAGATTATAAGAATTATACAGCAACAGGTGCTACTAATGGTAAAAATACTGTAGTAGCAACTGCTAAGGTTGGCACAGGAATTGCTGTAGGTTGGGCTGCTAGCGCTATGACTGGAGCTGCAATTGGAACTACTATTCCAATACCAGTTGTTGGAACAGTTGTAGGAGTTATTGTCGGAGGAGTTGTGGGATATTATGCAAGTGAGAGAGTAGGAGGTTTAGTGGAGAAAGCTTATGAATAATAGTCAGATGAAAACAATAATAATAAATAAAAATAAAAATTATTTCAAGAGAATTGGAATAATAGTTTTGATGTTTTTTGTTTTGTATATACTTGTTAAATTTTTACGCTATCCTTCTGAGCATACTTATTTTTTACTTCCAACAAAAAATGTAGTAATTATATTTTCTATAGTTGGGATAGTGTCTTGTTCTCTAGTAATATTTTTAATTATTAAAAGCATCTTCCGTAAAGATGTTTTTCTAAAAATTGACGAAGAAGGTATATTTAATGGCTTTTCTTTATATAGCAAAAAACTGATCAAATGGAATGAAATCAGTAAAATAGAAACGATTAATTATAATTATAATAATTATATAGCAATATTTTTAAAAGAAACTTCAAATAATGAAAAAGGTATTAACTCACTTTTTTTTAAAATGAATGAAAAATCTATGGGTACTCCTTATATAATTACTTCAGGGGATTTAGATTGTTCTTTTAAGGAATTAGAGCGATTAATTTTAGAGAGCTACAATGGTCGTGTATCGGTAGTGTATCAAAGTTGGTAGTGGGTCGTGTATCAAAGTTAGTGATGGCACAAATTCCATAGTTTAATATGTTGATAATCAATATTTAAATTAATTTATTTTAAACAAGGGGAGACTATATGTCTCCCTTTTTTTATTTTTATTGTTTCTTAAAAACGCTAAAAATGGCTCTTAATACGTCCTCATGTATCAAAGTTAGTGATACTAAAATTTGCCCTCATTGTACTGCTTCTACACTTATTAAAAATGGGTTTACTTCTAATCGAAAACAACAATTTTATTGTAAAACATGTACGAAACGATGCATAGATTTTTATACAAATAATGGCTATGGTAAAGAAATCAATGCCCATATCATAATGCTTATTAAAGAGGGTATGGGAATTAGAAGTATGGCTCGAGTTTTATGTATTTCTACCACCACTTTACTAAAACGGATATTGTTTATTGCCAAAGGAGTTCAATCGCCTCCCATTTGTTCTGGTCAAATCTATGAAGTAGACGAAATGAGGACTTTTTTAAGGCATAAAGGCAAGGTAATTTGGATTGTATATGCTTTAGATAGAGTCAATAAAAATGTAATCAGTTTTGCTGTTGGTTCAAGAACCAAGAAAACACTTAATCAAGTTATCAAAACCGTAGTACTTTCCAATCCCAAAAGGATTTATACTGATGGGTTGATTCATTATAAATTTTTAATCCACAACACTATACATAAAGTAACCCGCTTTGGAACCAATAGAATTGAAAGAAAAAATCTGAGCCTCCGTACTCAATTAAAACGCCTCAATAGAAGGTCGATTTGTTTTTCTAAAAGTTTGCTTGTACTCAGCGCAGTGCTGCGCATTTATTTTTGGTTATGATTGTGCGCTTGTTTTAGTCATAGGTATGTTCATTGTCAACTTGTCTTTCAGTATTTTCATGTCCTCGCTTACTTTTCTGTCTAATACCTTGGCATAGTGCTGGGTGGTGCGTAGGTTTTTGTGTCCTAGCATTTTGCTCACGCTTTCTATGGGTACGCCGTTTGTTAGGGTTACGGTTGTCGCAAAGGTATGTCTGGCAATGTGAAAGGTGAGTTCTTTGTTGATCTCGCAAATTGCAGCTATTTCTTTTAAGTAGGCGTTCATCTTCTGGTTGGATAGAATAGGGAGGAGCTTGTCCTCGTTGTTGCTCTGCGGATGGTTGTCGTATTTGTCAATTATCATTTGCGTTACTGGTAGTATAGGAATTTTAGAAGCACTTTCTGTTTTTTGGCGGTGGGTGGAAATCCATTTCTCGCCATCGATACCAATTATAATATTGGCAGGTGTTAAATTGAATACATCGATATAAGCAAGTCCTGTAAAACAACTGAATAAAAACAGGTCTTTTACTAGTTCTAATCGTTTGATTATGAATTTTTTATTTAATAGTGCTTCTATTTCAGTTTCGTTTAAATAGGTTCTTTCTACTTCTTTGACTCTTCCGTCGTAGTTTAAGAAAGGATCTCTTTCTAACCATCCGTTTTTGTAACATTGTTTGACAATTTTTCCAAAGTTTCGAATGTATTTAATAGTCGAATTGTTGTTGCAATTTTTAGTATTTCTTAAATAGAAGTCAAAATTATTAATGAAGGCAAGATCTATCCGGTTAATGGAAATATCATTAATAGCATACTGGCTTTTTAAAAACTCTTTTGTATGTGTTAGGGTAGTTTCGTATTTTTTGTAGGTGTTTATAGAGAACTCTTTGTTAATTAGCTCTTTCATTCTCTTGTTGTGCTCCTGGAATATTAGAATTATTTTATGCTGTTTTTCTTCTATACCTAATAGCTTGTTTTTAAATGTTTGGGCATTAATTTCAAGATTGTTGTTTACCATCCATTTTTCGGCTTCGTACACTTTTGCTTTAAGGATGTCGAGGTAACTATTTATTAATCTGGCTTCTTCTGAGCTGCCTTTGATTTTTCCTGCACTTGTGTTCCATTTGGCTTTTTCTATAAATTTAGAAGTGCTCATTTCGATTCGTTCTCCGTTAACTGTGATTCGTTGATAGATTGGGAGTAATCCGTTTTTGGATGTTTTAGCTGCTTTAGCATAAAACAGGGTTGAGATTTTGTGTTTCATTTGTGGTCACCTTTTTTGTTATTCAAATTAGAATTTTAGCCACTTTTTGTCAAGATGTTCATCTTCTGAACTGCTTGCCAGTGTTGGGCTAGCGAGAAATTCGGTTACCTTTTTTTATTGGATTTTAGGGTATCCGAATTTATCACCTACACATTGTGATTTAATGCATAATTTGAATAGTAGCCAAAATGAAAAAGCCTGTAAATCATAGGATTTACAGGCTTTTAGCTTTTTCTGAAATAGTTTCAGTGGAGTCGCCGGGAATCGAACCCGGGTCCAAACAAGCAACTAAAGAGCTTTCTACAGGCTTATTTCCTGATTGGATTTTCGATGTTTTGCTAGGCCAGAAACAACCACAAAACACTTAGTTTCTT
>JACCDQ010317609.1_pt1 | contig 28647 bp, 26 predicted proteins | sample 7446031 | NCBI WGS metagenome assembly JACCDQ01 (sample SAMN15323442, study PRJNA562643) | freshwater metagenome | isolation source: river surface water | place: USA:Blue River Watershed | collected 2017-08-17 | reverse complement strand
GTTTATTAATCTATACCCATATATAAATAAATTACATATAATTTAATATATTTATATAATTTAATACATTTATATAATATAATATATTTATATAATTTACACATTATATTATCTTCAACGCTCCTTCGGAGCTAATTGAAGATATGTCTCCACAAAGTGCCGACAGCACGACTCGCTGAAAACTCCTTCAGAGAAGAAGCTTCCAGCTCACACAAGTTATATTAAGTTATTTCGGGATGTAATATATTATCGTTTTCTTAATTTAATCTTAATAAATATCTTCAGTTTTTAAAATAAAGCCGTTTTTACCACTTAAAATTTAGTGAGATATATAAATATACCCAACCATTAAAAAGTCTTCAAATTTGGCACGTAAGATACCGGAGAATTGATTTTTAATTTAACTGGTAATATAAATCTCCAGAAAATAATAAATCTGCATTAAAAATAATTAATAAAAATAACTCTTGAAATGTATCTTGAACGTTGTTATACTTAATAAGTAGCCGTTTATGAGGAAATAATAAAATGTCGGAAAATATTGAGAAACCTGAAATTACTGAAAAAACTGAAATCACTAAAAAAGAATATTTAGAAAAAGCTCTTGATCTGGCGATGGCCGGCTTTCTCGAGTGCGAAATTGTAAAAATTTTATCTATTTACAAAGTCAAAGATTAAGCTATTTCGAGAGTTATTATAATTTAAATAAGTAAGTTTATGAGAAAATAAAAATGTTTAATGAAAATGAAATTTGGAAACCAATTCCAGACTTTGAAGGTTATTATTCGGTCAGCAATCTTGGAAGAGTAAGAAGTGAAGCAAGAGTTGTCGAACACAAAGTGAAAAGTAAACAAACCCTTCGAGAAAGAATCCTAAAAGCCGGAACACTAAAAAACGGTTACCTTTTCGTGGTTCTTTGTAGAAATGGTCAAAAGAAAACTTTTCTGGTTCATCGGCTTGTCGCTATGGCATTCCTCGAAAAGTCTGAAAATAAAGAACAAGTTAACCATATTAACAATATTAGGTACGACAACCGCCTCGAGAATCTCGAATGGTGCACTAGATCAGAAAACATGCAACATGCTACCAAGCAAGGAAGATCTGGAGGCCAAAAAGTAGCAATTACAGAAGAGGTTATTCAAGAAATGTATAAGTTACTCGACCAAGGCTTAACACTACACCAAGTAGCTGCTTCGATAGGAGTCGGTCATATGACAGTTTGGAGATATAATCAGAAAAGAAAGACACTTGAAATAACTAAACAAGAAGCTGACGAGAAGCGCTTGATGTTAAAAGATGCTGATTATAATCAAGAAGAAATAGAAAAAATATTGAATCATTATTTAATCACACCTTAATAAACTATTTCGGGAAATCACGGTTGAATCGGTTAATAAAAACAATTAATATTAAAATATAGAAAAGAAAGGTTAAAACTATGACACTCCCAGACACTTTTGACTATCCCAGCAACCCTAACTTGGCAATCGATTTAAAAGCATTAAGACTACTACTCTTCAAACTTCGGATAGCTATCAAGAGTGATGTCAAGTTGTATGCTATCTTTAAGAGTTCATTTGTAGAGCGAGCACTAGCTGCTATTTCCGTTAAAACTTCCATGTATCAACTCACCGATAGCGAGACTAAAGAGCTTTTAGAGGCTGTACAGCAAGTCTCGAAACTATATTTATTGATCGAAGATGAAGTTTTGCGGGAGAAATTATTCAATAATTATATAAATGGCATGGATAGAATTGTTGAGTATGTAGATTTATTGTTTAAAGATAATAAAGATCGTGAAGCTTTAAATTATCTCTCGAATTTAGTCTTTAACGGCACATATCACATTGACTTTTTATTAGCGAAATATGATACAATTAAAACTACGGCTTTTAGACACTTCAGGGAGTGTGAATATAATCAATCGATGGCGGAAGTATTTTATGTTGATCTTTACTGGAAAGGGGTTTAATTATGGTAGATATAACAACTCGGGAATTATTATCACGAATTGCTATTGGGAAAATTAAAGATATCCCGGAGTTTCTTCAAGAACAGCAGATAGTTTCTAAAATATTTGAATTGAGAAGATCTTTATCTGCCGTGAATGTGTTAGGTGCTGCTAGACAACTATTCCCGGAATACTTTGTAACTGAGATTGATGATAGTGTTGAAGATTTAGAAATTGTTGAAGTTTACAAACAAAAATTAGATAAACAGAATTTAATAAAACTAGTTGCTGACATCAATGAGAAATTACTTTTCAATAAAGATAATCCAAATTTTGACTGGTCTAAACTGCAAGAAGAAGTTACCGCTAAAATCTCTGGCCGTGCAGCAGTATCAAATCATGTGATCAACATTGGTGATCTCTCTTTTGATGAAGAACTTTGTGTTGCCCGAACTGGCTATGATTTATTAGATCATTATATGGGCGGGGGTATTGAACCTAATAGTTATACAGTGTTTTATAGTGCATCATCTATCGGTAAAACTACTTTAGTTACTGCACAAATAGCTGCCCGCTTGCTCGAACAAGGTAAAAAACCTTTAATTATTAATCTTGAAGGATCACCTAAACGTTTAATTACAAGAATATTGAGTTATTTTGCAGGTTGTTTCAATAAAGATATCAAAGACTATACTGAAGACGACAAAAGTAAACTATTAGAGTTATCAAAATTATATGCTGATATACCTATTGTTACGGCTAATGCTCGGGGATATTTCCAGCTCAAAGCATTGATAAACAAATACTCTCCAGATGTATTAATCTATGATCAATTAACTATCTCGGGTAATGGTAGAGAGTTTCAAGAAATTGCAAAAATATCTGAAGTATTAAAGCGCATATCATTACAAGATAATTTGCCCGTAATAGCTTTAACACAAAGTTCCGGGAAAAATTATTCTTTTAAAGCGGAAGAGGCTACAGAAGGTGAAGGCGAGACTATTAAATATGCTCAAGCTATTTTTGAAGATGCAACCACTGCTATTCAAATCGCTAGACCCAGATCAGAAAATACTTCTCAGAGATTATTTATCATTAGAAAATCGAAAGTTGATTCAACATCTGCAATATTACCCGTTTCTATTTTAGTAGAAATGACAGAAAAAGGTGTAATATGTTTAGGACTAAAAGATGGTTTTCAACCATTAATAGAAAAATCTACTGTATTAGCTGGCAAATCAACGAATAAAACCGACCAAGCACCCAAAATAACCAAAAAGGTAGAAATAATTAAAGAAGAGGCTATAGTTCTTCAGAAAAATATAATTGAGTTACCTGAGCAATTTGTAGATTTACCTGAAGAATATCCGCAGCAATTATATAGTCAAGATACTTTTGTAGCGACACCTAAAAGATTATTGTCTGCATTCGGTAATGATACAGAGTTTCAAACATTAGCCACATTAATAGATACTTCTATGCATTATGAAAACGATGGCGATCCTTCATGGTTCTTACAATTTGAAAATAGTAACAGCTTAAATCCTATCTGGGGCAACACCTACTTTAATCGTTATAGCCAAGGGTAATCTTATGTTGAGTCAAGAAACCGTTTTAGCTTTTAAAAATAAATATATTCCGGAAATACAGAAAGAAGATGATAATAAAATCTTAATGCGTTGTATATTCCCAACACACACGGATAATAAACGATCCGCCGCTTTATATTTATCTTCGGGTGTGTATGTGTGCCCTGTGTGTGGTAATTACCATATATCAAAATTACTCCACTCATACACTATTGAAATAAATAGCCCAAGAACAAAACCAGTTAATGAGCTACAAACCCTATTTTTCGACTTACAGAAATACCCTTTACATTATATGCAGGCGGGTAATACATTAATTACTGTTAATGTAAAAGATAATAAAATAATTGGTATTTCAAAAAGAAATCAATTAGGGCAATATAAATTGGAAGGTATCCCGGGATTTAGGTTACATGCCCCGATAATAACAGAATCTACCACAGATGCTATTTTTTTAATAGAAAACGGTATTGATGCAGGATCAATTCAAAGCGTGGCAAATTGGCATAAAATCACTGATAAAATTTATTTTCCGCAGATAGATAAAGCAGGTATTAATGCAGCAAATAAAATAGCTAAAAATAATAATATTGTGTTTTGGTGGGATAGTTCAACAGGAAAAGATATCCGGGATATCCCTGCTGAAGAGTCAAGTAAAATCCTTACAAAATTAAAAAGCTTATTTACTAAACAGTTGAATGACCATTGAAAAAATAGGAGAACTTATTAGTCCGCCGATAACCCCAGATAGTATTTGAGTATTATTATTTTTATTTTGTCTTAAGAGCTGTAACTCTGTTTCAATAGCACTTAAACGACCTTCAATCTTTAAAAGGGTTTCTAGTAATTCAGGTTTCATACGAGTCTCTTTCTCTGAATAAATTTTAAATAGTCAGAAAAATCATGAGATTGTTTTGTATTTAGTTCAATAGCGCTAGACGCTGCAAACCCCCATTTTTGATTATCTGGAATATTGGGTTGACAGCCAACAAGATCTTTATCACTATATAAATTAATAAATGTATCGCATTTTAAAGGGGGTTTAGTCCAACCAAAAGCAGCAATATCATTTCTGACTACAAATCTAAGAGTTTTTACAGAAAACCCTATAGGTGATCCACAATGAATGACTTTATTTACTTTTACATTTAATTTAGCAGAAATCCAACAAAACAAGGAGTGTGCTAAAATATCTACTTCATAGCCAGCATCTTGAAGACTATTTATTAAATATTCAATTTGTGTTATGATCTTTTTAGTTGCACCTGTCTTAAATTTTAAACGGGCGGGATCGAGGAGGGTTTTGCCCAAGATAGCCATATCATCTAAATCTTTCTGATATTTAACATAAATAATGTTTTGATATTGCTTCTTTAATCGATTATGTAGAATAACTTCACTCTCTAGATCATATTGACCATAGAGTTCTTTATTTGTATCGGAGATACCAACTCCAACTAATAACACCTTCATATCGACCAACCTCACAAGTAATATATAATTTAATATTAATTAAAAGTATATTATTCCTTTCAGGTTAACCTGAATTTAATATTTACAGCATTTCTGATATCTGATTCAATTAGATTTATTAGTTGTGAAGGGATAGTCGCAGTTTGTTTCAATTGGTTGATTATAGCTTCAAATTCCTGAGAAGAAACTTTATCTGTGGTTATTAATAACATTAAAGTTTTATTCACAGACATGAAAAGTGTCTCTCTCTCTTGCCAAGATCTATGAGAAAAGTAACCCCGAATCATCTCTAAAAGTAACCTACCCGTTAAAACAGGTAAATGAGTTAAACGATCTTGTTCGACTAATTTTTGCTCCCAATCCGTCTTCTTATAAGCTTCTTCATTACCTGAAAACAGAATCTCAAATTCATGAGCCGAAGGGTCTATCAATCTCTTTAACTCACCGTTAACTTTTATAATTTCTATTCGCATTAGAGTATTCCCCAAACAGTAATAATGTCTTGTGAACTTACAGAAAAAGTGCCCGCATTAGGTATTATGCGAAATGCGTTATAGGAACCAGAAGTTCTTAGCCTACCACATTCAAATTCTAAGCGAGGGTCAGCAGAAGTAACAGAAGTAGAAGCCCGAGAGAGTGCTGTTGGATAAGTTCCCATATTCGATAAGTATATAGTACCTTTAAACCCTGCGTCAACAGAGTTACTAGAGCCAAGACCCTCTATTAAACTATCTGCGGGAGTAGCACCCGTAGGTGATCCAGTTGTAGTAGAGGCATTCAAAATACATCTATGGTAGTTTGACGTAACAAATGTAGAACCATTATCAGAAGATACTTGCAATTTGATTCTGCTAGTTGTAGTATTGACAGATAAATTATATCTAATTTCATAACTTCTAAAAGTTGCTGTAGATATATTATTTATGGTTACTGAGGCAGTACCGGCAGCTAGACCGCTATTATAAATCAAGACTTTATCTGAACCGACAATTCTCCAGCCCGAGCCAGTACAAATTAATTCGAGAGTAGCGCCACGCCCAAGACGTATTGAACTTGAACCATTAATTAAATCGCCACCATTAGCTATTACTCTGCAAACTGAGCTAGTTATATTATTAATATTAAACATTTTGCCAGCATTACCAGAAGCAGCCGGTAAAAGAACATCTTGCCCTCCATTATTAATCTCGATAAATCTTTCTTCTGCTGAAGCATTATAAGATGCTGTGCCAGAAATGATATAAGGATTGGAGTTGAAATTATATAATGCTACCATATCGGAAACAGATATACTTTTAGCATTATTGGAATCTGAGACATCATGTATAAATATTAAGTCATTAGTTGCGGGTGTTACAGACGTAATTGAAGCATTATTTAATATGTGTGGAGCTAATCTCGAAGGGTCTGAAGGTCTCTTTAATCCGCTAGTTGATTGATCATAAATCAGTAAACTATCTCCCGTTTCAAATACATAGTTGATCGGCGAAGGTATAGTTAATGATGTAAAAAGTGTATTTTGAAATGAAGCATTACGTAAAAGGTTGCTAGCCCCAACATCCACAATAAACATTTTATCTAATGCATTAGGGACAGTTTCCAGTGTAAGAGATGCACCTTCAATAGAACTCTTCACATTTACAGAGTCTGTTACATCTGCACCGGTCTCAATAGTGTCAAGCTTGGTTCCGTCTGTAGCTATGTTTCTACCGTTTATAAGACCGCTCGTTAAAGTCCCAAGTACGTTTACAACACCAGCGCCCGAAATAGAAAATCTTTCCGATAAAGAATTATTATCAACACGGAATATAGGATCTGTTTGTGTTGAATGACCTTTAACAGTTAATTGCGTTGTATTTGAAGAACCATTTATAAGTTGATTTAGTGTAAATAAGTTATTATTGCTCGTAATAACTGTAACGGCCGGCAAAAAGTTTGTTGGCATGTCGGTGAGTGCCGCTTCTGCATCAATACCTGTACCTGTAGCCAATACAAAATTTTGCTGGTTTAATGGTGTTGAGCCATCTGTTGCGAGATTAAATAACTGATTATAATTTATATTGGTATTATCACAGAGAGTTCTTAAAGGAGTCCCTGTTTTGTCGTCCGCCATAGCCCCGATATTTATATTTCCTGTATAACTCATGTCTATAATAATCCGTAAACTCTAATTCTTCCTGAAAATGTCCCAGCACTTGGGAATACTTGAAAAGCATTTGCCGCAGTTACTATATATCGACCACTCATAACTTCTTGAAATGTTGCAGAACCAGCACCACCATCACTAAATGCTATATGTCCTGTAATACGTGAATAAGATTGACCGAGATTGTGTAAATGTATAATAGCACTAACACCATCTCCAGTTAAATTACCTGTACCACCAGTCAACTGAAAAGCTGTATTTGTTGTTCCCCCCAAATACAATGCACTTGAGGTTGAAAATATTGAAAATACACAGTGATAAACCCCGGCATTATTAAAGGTAGAACCATTATCAGAAGAGTATCTTATAGATTGAACAGCAAATAAATTGGAAACTTGCGAGTCTAAAAGAACTTCATAATTTGCGAATGTAGCAGTTGACATATTATTAACTGTTATTGAAGTTACGCCACTAAAAGTTTGATTATTAATGAGAACTCTATCACCTAAAATTAACCATTTTGTCCCATTACACACTAAACGTAAAGAACCAGAAGGTGCAACTTGTATTGTTTCACTAAAGTTAATTAATTCTGTACTATTACCATCAACAGTCAAGTTAAATGAAGAACTGTTAATGATTCTAAGAGTTAAACCGGTATTACCTGATACGGCAGGTAAAGTGAAGGTGGCATTTGCTACGGCTCCAGATGTTAATTCAATTATTGAATTAGAGGATAGAATTGTATAGTTACCTGTTTGTGCCGAGTAATTCACAGCCCCCGCATTAACTAATGCATTAACATTAGAAACGGTAACCCTTTTCAAGTTATTTGAATCAGAAGCGTCTTGTATTAAGATTAAATCGCTGGTTGAAGGACTTACTGTAGTTAAGCCGGAATTTGATAATATAGGACTAGCTAAGGCGGTCGGGTTTCCTACAGCACCTAAACGGGAGCCGGAGACATCATACATTAATAACCTATCTACTGATGTGTCAAAAGTAACACTTGGCGGGGCACTAAACCCTGTGCTGGAAAATAGCATGTGTTGTAATGCAGCAGTTTCTAATAAACCTGAAGTGTTATCTAAATATAAGAATCTATCATTGGCATTTAAAGCACTAACATTCGTTAAACTCATACCTTCAATAGAACTCTTCACATTTACAGAGTCTGTTACATCTGCACCGGTCTCAATAGTGTCAAGCTTGGTTCCATCTGTCGCTATGTTTCTACCATTTACTGTGCCAGTTGTTGTTATCGATCCTGTTACAACCACATTACCATTATTAGCGACAGTAAATAAATCAGTTCCTGCGGAGTTTTCCACTAAAAATATAGGATCTGTTTGTGTTGAATGGCCACGTACTGCTAATTGCGTTATATTTGAAGAACCGTTTATAGCTTGACCAACAGTAAAAGTATTACTGGTATCAGTATATGCAGTTGTTATAGGTAAATCCGCCTTAACTAAAGCCCGGAATGATGCTTGTGCATCTGTAGCATTACCGGTTGCCCAAACTCTATTTTGTGTGCCCGCTATAGGAGTAATACCATTTGTTTGTAAATTAAATAAGTCTTGAAAATTACCATTAATTTTTACACAAGCAGTCCTTAATGCTTCACCAGTAAAATCATCTGGAGCAGATCCAATATTTATATTTCCCGAGTAAGCCATGTTATATCACCCTAATAATGTAAGGGAGGGTCATAGAAGGTTGTAAGTTATTGTGTGCAGCTCCAGATCCAGCAGAGGCTGTTTGACTCGTAAATCCTGTAGAGAATGCACCACTCGCAAAAAATAACTGTCCGCTTCCAGTAGTTGTTAAGATGGGTGCAGAAAACCCGTGAACGTGTGGAGGCATTTCAACACCAGATAATGTATGTGTTGGTGCTCCGAAGGTTGTCCCGAGATTCCCCGTTAAACCGAGTACAGACCCTAGTGTATCAACGCCCGCAATAACTCTTCCAGTTAAATTTGGTAAGTTGAAGGTAGTAGAACCGTCCCCGCTACCATAAGTAGTCCCTATAAGTGTGAATAAATCAGCATATGTTGTTCTAGAAATAGCTTGACCGCCACATAATAAATAATTTGCTGGTGGAGTTAAAGAACTAAAAGCAAATATAGATCCTATTGGAACTAATAAATTCATTACTTCTGTGGCTAATTTAGCTAAAGATATACTGGAAGTAGGTATGTCGGCACTTGCAATAGCTCTAAATGATGGACTAGCCACACCTGTAGCGGGTCCCGCTAAAAAAGTATTAGCCGCTTTATCACTAACTACTTGCGTATATAGTTCACTAAAGTTAGAGTTAATGCGTTGTCCTGCAGTTCTTAAGGTATCCCCCGTACTATCGCCCGGAGCTGTCCCTAAAAATATATCCTGTTTAGCCATATTAATTTAGAATTAAGTATAGTTTAATATTATATTTCAAATTTTATTTAACTGAAACGGGAAGGTCTCAGGATAAACCCATACCCACGCAATTCAAGCGAACCTGAAGAAAACTCGTCAGTAATTTCTAGAGCTGCAGTTTTACTATTCTTCATCTTAGAGAACCACTCTATAGGCGTTATTTGGGTCGGGATTACAAAAGTAGAGTCCATAGTAACAGTATCATTATCCATGGTTACAATTATACTATCCATAGTTACTAAATTATTATCAAATCCCGGAGCATAAACCCTTTGTGTAGTAAAGCCTTGAAACACTTCATCTAATACAAAACGGGTATTATAACTGTCCACAGGTAATATATTACGGGCATTTATTTCTTTAACGAGGATCCAATATTTATAAATACTAAGCGTATTAAATAAATCATTTGATAAAGCGCCTGTCTTTAAATAACGTTTAATGGGTGTTAAAATATTCAAGAAACTGTTTGAATCTTCATTGTCGGCAGTTACAACTACTGTATCACAAGTAACTACTGTACTATCACAAGTAACAGGTAAAAATGCCCTTTTCGGGACTAAATCAGTATAATTATTATCTTCAAAAATAGACATTACGACAGATTTCCCGAGATAGAAAAGTTCATTTTCATATTGAAGTGAGAAGGTATGGTTGAATTCTAAAGCATCTTCAGCACCGGAATCATTGTTAGTTGAAGGTATTTCTACTTCTGTATACTCGAACTCATTACTTTGTTGGTCATATGTGCCCATTAAAATCTTTGTATTAAAATCACCTATAGTGTCAGTGGTTATATGACAAAAGAAGCAATTAATTTCACCGAGAGTTAAAATTGAAATTCTAGAATTACGTCTTTTAGCTTTAATAGTATTCTGCATAATATCTTCTATTTTTTCATATGAAATATTAACTGGCCGAATAGTATCTATATCTTGGGCAGAAGGTGCTACCATGAAGACTCCAATATCCGTTAAAAATAATAAAGAGTCTAAATAGGCTCTTAATGAATAAGGGTGTAGTGTAAAAGTATCTGAAATTATCTGCTGCTTAAACACTATAGAACCTGTCGTATCATCAACTGTTACAGGACTAAAGGAAAATAGTTTTGAGAACGGTGATAATATATTATTTGATGCTTTTGCTACAGCAATATTATTGCCATATCTGGTAGCCATAATAGGTGTTAAATCATCACCGGGATCTACTGGCACAAAAAAGGATACACCTTTTAATATAATATTACCGGAAGTATAACTATTTGATAATGCTGTGGTAAGAACTAAGGTGGTATTATTAGTGATAGTTGCAATTTTCCTTATTTCTGTATTCACGCCATCAGTTATTATAAGGTCGGAGCCGGGGGTCAGGTTAGTAAAATATGTACCGATCCCTGTTACAGTTGTCCCGGTAGTACCTGTAGTTAAATTGCCCGGTAACACGGTTCTAGCTTCCCATACAGTATCAGAGCGTACTTGCGTATACCGCAGATAGCCTAAGTCGGTTAATACAAATAAAGCCCCTCTGTATTCAAAAATATCGACAGCATTACCATAAGTGGCCGTTTCTGGTAAAGTTAAGCGGGTTATGGTTGCCCCATCCGTTTTATAAATATACTCTGTACCATCTACTGCATAACCGAATCCTAAATAACTACAGCACCTTCTAACAGTCGTTAAGGTGGAAAATATATTTTTATTTGAAGAATATTCCAAGACAGATAAAATAGTACCGTCCCAAACCAGCATTCTTCTACCCTGTAAAAGTAATACAAAAGAGCCTACACTGGAATCTACTTCTATGGCATCTGATACTGGTTGGTCTGAAGGTAAAATAAATTTAGGTGAAGAACCATTCCTCATCTTTAATACATTATTTGATGTAAAAATAAAATTTTTAGCTTTGGCCAGACGGTCTAGAGGAACCTGTACATCTGGTAGGGAAGATAAACCTTTAATCTTTCTAACATCTACTTGCGCTCGAGAAGATACACCACGACCTTGATAATTATTAGGCATCCGTTTATATAAATTAACTATAGTTTAATATTAGATTATAACAGTTATTAATGGAGTTTAGCGCATGTTAGAATTATTTTATAAAGATTTTATTGGTTCTTTTGATGGAGAGTTAACTATTGCTGTAAAAGATAAACAGGGTAATATCTTAGAAAAAGAAACTATTCGGGGTATACCTTGCAGATCTGGTGCTAGAAGTTTTTCTGAAAAAATAGATATTGCAGGTAAAACACCAATCCCGGTAGGGAAGCATTATATTTGGACTCAACCTGAAGTTATTATGCAAAAAAATGATTTTGTTGCTGAAGGTCGGGAAATAGGTGAGTTCTTTCCTATAGGGACACAAACTAATCGTCATATAATACCTGCCCGTGGTATATACAAAATTAGTCGTTTTCATGTCGGGTTACACCCAGAAAATGCTTTCCCGGGATCTGCTGGTTGTATAGTGGTTGTTGGGACTGAGAATTTTAAACGAGTTAGTGCTCTATTAAAGAAATATCCCGGGACTTGGTCTTTAACTGTATGGAGAGCTAGAAAGTAAGCAATAAAAAAAGAGACTCAGATAATTTATCTAAGCCTCTTTAATTAAAATTTAATAAATTTATTTTTTATCCCCAAATAGTTTTTCTCTTAATGATTTCTTTTTACAACCTTCTTTGGCTTGCTCTGCAACTTTATCAGTTAAATCTTTATAAGCAGCAATTAGAGCCATTTTTTCAGTGTGTGAGTTTTGAACTTGTTGTTCAATTATTAAAAGTAATTTATCTGTCATGGTGATTTCTTCAGAAGCATAACACCCTAAAGTGCTACAAAACAAAGATATCGCTAAAATGTATTTCATGAAAACCTTTCGCATCAACTATTATAATATTAAAATCTTAAAAATCATTCAATAACTCTATAGATTTCCCTATTCCACCTTTAGACTCATTATACTGTTTCATAAGCTCAACTTCACTTTTAGTATTTAATCCAGCTAATTTACCCGCTAAAAAGTTCATTTTCGCTAAGAAATTATGTTCTAATATTTCTGCACTTTGAGGACTCATAGGTGTAACTTTATCAGAAGAATAAGTTTTGTCTATGATTTGGTAAAGAGGTACAGATTTTTGAATAGACATTTGCCCTTGTGTTGCTGCTAATGTTTCTTTAATGTTACCTATATTACCAGAACCTAATACTAAATCACCTAAAGATTCTAATACGGAAATAGTTTTATTTTTAATTTCTTCATCGGGTGCATTTTTATTACCCAAGGAAATAATGTTAGCTAAGTTGCCAGATACTTTTTCTAGTTGTTGAGCTACTAATTGTTTATCGGGGGTTTCACCTTCAGGTAGTGTCCCTAAATAGGCTCTTGAAGTTTGCACGATACTATATAAATTACTAACAGTGGCACTTAAGATGCTGCCGGGAGCCGCTTTAAATTTCGATAAATCAAATAATAAATCATCTGCTTGAGCACCTTTTAATCCGAGATTCCAAAAAGAGACTTCTTCCATATCAGTTTCAAGCTCTTTTACTTTTTCTAACCCGCCCTCTTGAAACACTACTGAAGCTAATAATTTTGCACCAGACCCTATTATAGCAAGCGGATAAAAGGCTTGAAGACCAAAAGTAGCGCCATATAAACCGAGTGCCGCTAAGTCTGTACCTAACATTGAAGCATATTCTTTTACTTGTTGAGGATTAAAATTCTTATATTTTCCGCCGATATTTCTAAATAAGTTCTTTTGACCACCAACAACTTCATTTAAAAACCCAGTGAACCTCCCAGCAACTGAAGAGCCAGCCTGTAAAGTTAGAGCGGATACACTACCAAATGGATTACCTGAAGCATGTAAATTGGTAGAAACTTGATTGATTGTATCTGTGTATGTACGTAAATCTAGTAACTGTCTACCCCTATCACCCATCATTAAAGGAGCTAAAAATGCTCGTTCACCTTGTTTTGAACCATTTGCTAATCGGTCATAATTAGCTAAAAAAGCATCAGCTTTATCTACATCTTTAGATAAAAGCCCACGTTTAAACTGTTCTTCTGTCATACGGTAAGCTTTGGTTTGAAGAGATTTTTTAAGATGTTTTCCAGCTAAAACATAGGCGGCAGATAGGATATTTTGGGTATAAGTTGTAACTTTATCTACAGTACCTAATACGGCATCTCTTTTGACTAAACTATTCAATTTAGCTTCTTGTGCATTACTATCAAAGTTATAAGGGTCTCTAATATTAGTAGCATCTAGAGAATTAGGATCTACCATATTTACCCAAGCAGCTTCGTTTTTAGATAAGGGTTTTGCCGGGATAACTTCACCGAAGGTGTTCATTGATTCTAACTCGAAGACTTGCTTAATGTTCAAAGAACCTTCTGTACCATACTGTAAAGCATTAACGACTTGTGAAGTGAGAACACGACTCGCTAAAGCTCTCTGAACACCATTAAAGGTTCTAAACGCTGGGCTAGTACTTAAGTCGTATTTGTCTACATCAGCTATACCTAATTTTCTTAGTTGAGCTTCTAAAGCATCTGCATCATATTTAATTTGAGTATTTTTTGTGTCTATATTTAAGGTATGGTTAATCCGGGCTTGTAACATGTTTGCAGTAGTATCTAGACCCATTTTAGCTAAAGCTTCGGGGTTTTTTGTCCAACCAGCTTGTGCAACCCTAAAAGCCCTTAATACTTCTAAAGCGTCTTTTACTGCAACAGTTTCAATAGTTTTACCCCCAGATAGGCCTCCTTTACGTAAATTTGTAGCGATTGATTCCCCAACAGTCATTTTTTCACTCAGTTTAAATTCTGGTTCATTTAAGGCTACAACTTCGGCATCTTTTAATGCTTGTATTTCTCTTTTATGTGTCGCTTTATATAAATCCATTAAAGAGTAATCATCTAAAAGACCGGCATCTACTGCATCTTTTAATTGAGCTTCTGTTCTAACTTTTGCTATGTGATTTAATAATAAATCATTAAGCTTTTTATTTTCTGGTAAAGTTAAATCGGTTAGTTGCTCTTTAGTTTTGCCGGCAGCTGTACGAATAGCTAAATCTTGAACAGCTAAATTATTAGCCTTCATTCTACTTAAACCTTCTAAATGAACTGTATAATCTACTGTTTGGCCTGTAGCATCTATATACATACCTTTCGTTTTGCGGATAATATCATTTAAGACTTTATCTGTTTCACCTGATTGTTTTTCCATATAAAATGCTTTTACAGCGGAATCTAAATCAGTTTTTGGGTTTACTGTACCATCTTTATCTATTTTTAATCCGACCCCTTCAATAATATCTTTAGAGCTTAAATCATATCTTGATCCACCAAAAGTTAAAGTTTGATTAAGATCGGCAAGCTGTGAAATACCTTGGCCTGCTTTATATGTAGTGGCTCCTAAGGTGATAGTATCTGTAAAAGATGCTTCTATATTATCTAAAACGGAAGGTGCTGTATTAGTTCCGTAAGGGTTTCCAGCAACTTTTACAATACTGTTACCAGTATCATTAACTATATTTAATGAATTATCATTTAAACTTTTTAAAAACTCAGAAGACTCTTTAGAGACATTTATTTCGGGATTACCTTTAATAGTGAACTCTAATAAATCTTCCACTAAAGCAGCATTATCTATAGCATCTTTATCTAACATGTCTGGCCTAAGGGTAAGTTCATCTTTAACGAGGTTTTTATAAGCTAAGACTTCATGAACTTTTTTAGGGTCATTTATAGCATTAATTATATCTAATACACGTTCACGGGGTTCAGATTGTAGGCGCACCATAGACTCATTCATTTGTGCTATATACTCGAGTCTATCTCTTTCCGCCGGTAATAATGCTGGGTTTTGTTCTAAATAAGATCTAATTTTAGGTGCTGTTTCCGGGTTAGCTTTAAATATTGATTGAAGAAGAGTATTATCATTAACTACTTGGCCTTGTGATACAGCTATATTGGAAAGATCGATATCTCGGGCTGCAATTTGTCCATTTATATCGGTATTAATTGCTTTTTCTGCTACATTTAAAAAGGCTAATTCATCATCTAATAATTTTCTATAGGTATCAAGCTTTGAAGACTGAACATTAGGTTGTTTACCTTTTTCAACTTTTACATTTTGTATTTCTGGTTCAGTTCTTAATGCAATTAAAGTTTGTTCAATTTTTTGCGCTTGTTTTATATCGATTTTTGACTCAGGGTTTCTAATTTCAGTTTCAATACCATTCAATACAGTATCAGGTATATCTTTAATACTTTTAGCTTTATTTAAAGAATCTACATAGGTTAAGATATTATTACGTCTTTCTTGAAGCATAGGTAATTTTTCAGGACTTAATAACACATTCGGGTCTCCACCACTATTAATAATATTTTGTCTTTGTATTGCCGCTTCTTGCGCAACTACTTGTTTTTGTGATAATTGCTCTGGGGCTAGTACCTTTTCTGCCGGAACTAGGGGTGTGGTATTTGCGGGATCTACTTTAGTGGTAAAGAGCTTTTTTCCGATATCAGCACGCTTAAGAGCCTTAATACTTAATGCGCCATCTAAGATTGCCCCGAAACCTGCCTGAGTAGCGCCTGATTGAATAACACCTTCTGCGGTTATTTGTCTATCTGGTGATAAGCCAGACGTGATAGATTCTTCTAAACCGCCAGAAACTACAGCAGAACTTATAAAGGTTTTTGGGTTTTTAAAGACATTTGCGCCCGTAGTATCCGTTAAAAACTGAATAGCTTTACCAGCTGCACCTTTTACTGCCTTACCTCCCACTCTTGTAGCCAAACCAGCCCCGGGGAGGACGGAAACAACAGCATTTTCAATTAAATCATCTCTAGTTGGTAATGTAAACTTACCTTCACGGCTAGAATTTAATATAGTATCTTTAATATAATGTCCGCCAAAACTCACAAGCCCATAACCTAAAGTGAATCCGGCAGCCCCGCCTATAGCAGTACCTGCACCCGGTACAATACTTCCAGCGGCAGCACCTATACCACCTAATATACTTCCACCAACCATAGCAAGACCATGTACAGCGCCCGTTGTTACTACATCTGCCCCAATATCTACACCTATTCTAGCCCAATCTATTTTTGTGTAACCTAAATCTCTTTTAATACCTGAAGTATTAGGTGCTTGTTGTATAGGACTTAAATTTTGTAACTGTTGATTTAAAATGGTGTTGAAGGTAGAGGTTTCTACTTCTTGTGTAGTTAAAGGTGTTATTGGTGGGTTTCCTGTAGGTATAGTTGAGCCTAAGCCGGCGCTATTTAAATTATCTCTTAATTTATTAACAATCGGGGAAGAGGTTTCGCCGCTATCAACCGCATTATATAGATTTTGAAGACTTTCTCCATAAAGTTCCCTTAATCTTGGTAAATCTGCCGTCAAAGATTCATTTAATATAGATAAATCATTAGCGCTTAAAGACTTCTTTGGGGGGTTCGGGCTAATTGTTTCTATACTTGTTGGGGCTGGTATATCCCGGGATATTTTACTATTTCCAGAAATACCTTTAAATAAGTTTATTTCAGCTTCTCTTCTTCTAACTAGACCGGGGAATACTTCTAAGGTTTTTGTTTTAGGGTTCTCAGCCTTATTGTATTCTGCCATTTTATTAGTTAGTGTTGTTTTATCGCCAGCTCGAAAAGCTTGTGCTATACCCGACTTATCAGTAAGTACGCCTAGACCAGTATTATATGTGAAGCTAGTTAGTGCCGCTAACTCGTTAGGTGTATATTCAACCCCATTTTTCTTGGCTAAGTTTTGTATGTGCTGGGTATCTCTATTTAGTCGGTGTAATAAAGCATTTTCGGCTGTCGCTTTATCTATAGTATCACCTTGTTTAACTGGTTGACCATTCGGGTAAGTTTGAAGGCCATAACCGATAGCATATCTCCCACCAGCATCAACATAAGCAGTAGAGCGAAAACCTTCTTGATTTTTTATGAGCCTAACTAAATCTTCTGATACCATATTATTATACTATGTTTAACTATAATATAATATTAATTCTCGCTTTATTTACCTATAAGAGTTCTACCATAAATCGACATAGAACTAACTTGGGCTAAAGTTCTCGGGTCTTGTTTGGCAATTTCTGACCAGATTGTAGTAGACTCTATTGTGGGATTTTTAATATTTGAAGGTCTTATAGATTTACTAACAAACTCTTTATATGTGATCCGCTCATTGCCTGTTAATTTTTTATATTTTTCATAAGCATATTGCTGTATAGAAGAATTAGTTTTTCCCGTGGCATAGTCGGTATAATACTCTCTTAATGCTCCACTAGTTGCGGAAATTACTTGATCTTTAACACTGTTTACTACTTGAGGGTCTTCAGGAAGTCTTAGAGTACCTACAATTTTATCAGTAATATATCTAGAAGCGTCTTTACCACCTGTTACTTTCTGAAACTCAGTGTCAGCTAATACATAGGTAGTTAATACATCTTGCGGTGAACCTTTAGAAAAACTCTGTTGCTTTTGTTTTTTATTTTCTAATTCTATTTGAGCTTGCTGTGAAAAAGCATTCATTCTAGAGGTATCTGCCAGATATCTGCTGGTTTGTGCATTATATGTATCGATATTCAGCTTAGCTTGATCTATTACAAAGTCCCGTTCATTTTTACCGATATCACTCTGTAGTTTGATATTTTCTCGTATATCATCACGTAAAGCTATAACTTCATCAAGTTGTTGTTTTTGTCCCCTTAAAAGTAAGTCTTGATCAGTTTGTTTAGTTTTGATAGACTCGTTTATTTTTGTTTCTAAAGATTGTTTTAATAAACTCTTAACTCCCGCAGGTAGTTTATTATATTTTTCTGTTAATTCTGCAGGTATATTATAAAAGGTTCCTTGGCCTTGACCACGATCAAACATAATCGCCCCGCCTTTTTCAATACCATTTAATATGTTTTGAGTCAGCACTTCTTGATTTTGGGATTCTAGACCGATCATTAAAGAGTCCGTTATAGCTTTATTATTTAAGAAGTCATTAACAGTATTTGTTTCAATACCTTGTCTACCTGACACGAAGACGGATAACTGGGCAGTATTAAGGCTAGCTAAAGCTTGCGGATTAGTTTCCATATAGTTATAGAAATCCTCAACCGCAGTACCACCTTTATCTTGCGCTACAACCAGTTTTGTTAATAGTTCACTCGAAGCAGCCTCTTTTCTGAGTTTTTCATCTAATTCAGCTTGCTGTAGTGCGATTTGTTGTTGGACAACTTCTCGATTTTTAGCAGCTATAGACCCTTGAAGTATCGACTTACCTGCGGAATCTAATGCTTCACCGATAAAACCTGCACTTCTTGCGTCTGTAGCAGCAATAGATGCCATGAACCCTAAAAGGGCTGAAGGATCTGCTTTAGCTTGACCCCCAGTTATACCACCTAAATTTCCTGCTTGATTACCGCCTACAGCAGCCTGAAAATTAAACCCGTTACCTTGTGCCATTATTTACTCCTTATTTAGCCCCAAATAGTGAACCTGCAAGACTTAACCCGCCACCTATAATACTTGTACCTAACCCGAACATTCTAGAACTGTTAGCTTGTTCTGTTGCCAGCTTATTATTAATATTAGTTTGGTCTACACTTAGTTTTGCTGCTTGTTGGTTAGTTGCGGCATTAAAGATATTCGAGCTAAGTTGTGTTCCTTGACTTAAAAATGTAGACTGTAGTCCAGAAAGTGCATTGAACCTATTCACATTACGTTGATATGCCCCGGAAATAAGATTTTGTCTTAAACTGAGTAATTGATTAACTATATTAGATTGCATATCATTTAATGAAGCTTGATTCTTTGCTGCTATTCCTGAAAATAAGGCATTACTGCCTCCTTGAGTGGTATTAACACCTTGAAGAGCTAGAGTTCTACTTAAACCGCTTATTTGCCCAGCTGTGGCATTATTGACATTATTAGCTGCTAAATTGAATTGTGTATTAAATGTATTTTGTGCGTTGGCTAATTCAGTTAACTCGGCCTGACCTAATGTAGGAAACATACTTAAATCATTAGCGGAAGAGACTAACCCACTTGTTAGACTTGAACCAGCGGCTATTAAATCCTGACTTACTCCACGTTGTTGTCTTAAAAGCCCAGTAACATTTACACCGGGGATTACAGTATCTATATTAGGGGTTGATAGTTGTGGGACGGAACTATTACCGCCGCCGAAAATACTAGAAAATAAACCCATTATAGTGTTACCCCTTTCAATCTAGCTGCTGAGTCTGTTACTACTTCCGCAAAATAACCGAAAAAGCCTCCAGTAACTTCTACACCAGCGGCACTAGCTGTTAATTGTAGTTCAACATCTGAATTTCTAGGTATAATGAAATACGTGTGTGGACTGCAGAAGTTAAGAGAAGATGTTCCATCAGTTCTTATAGTATCTTCAAATATAGTTCTAAATGGGAAATTAGTAGTGCCAACTTTTCTACTTCTTAATTCGATACTGGCGTGTTTACCTGATCCAGTTGCACCTTTTAAAGAGAAGAATATACCTGTTATAATTAAATAATCACTGTTTGATATACTGGTAGCCGCTTTTTGAGACCCTCCGAAATTACTATCTAAAATGAGTTTTGTATTGGCAGCAGTATTTGGTACTCCGGCAGTAGTAGCTACGTTTTCGTATACATAAACTTTTTTATTTGCCGCCATTGCTACAGGGGTTTTATATGTTATTCTGATAGCTCTGGCTAAAGGTGTAGTTAAAGTTACCGCAGTAGTCCCGTTTAATATGGCATCTTGCGTAACAAACGTTAATAAACCATCAGCAATAGTATGACCTTCAATAGTAACTGTACCTGTATAAGAAGCGTCATCTGATACAACTCGGTCTATACTGTTAGTTGTCGGGTAAGTTAAGAGGGTTTCAGTTCCTTGTAATAATGTTAAAGATTCTCTGGATGTCCCAACTGCTGTATGTCGACCAAATTTATATAAACTTTTAGCTTTCTGGTTAATACGAACTAAATCGCCTGTTTCAGCGAATATCATTCTACAAGCATGTTCCAGATTGAATTTGTCAGAATTAGACATCTATTTTACCTCTAAATACATATATAACATAATATTAAATAAAGACATTAAAAAAGACCTTAAGTATAACCTCAAGGCCTTGATAAGCTGATTTAATTAACGATTAATTAAGCAGAAGCAGCTCCTTGATCTAAGCGTCCACCTAAAGTGATACGTTTGTACGTTACTTCTACAAATATTTTATCTGTAGCATCAGCAGAACCATCTAAAGCGCCATCAGCAACTAATACGATTCTATCGCCTTCTTCCACTAAAAGATTAATATCCGTTACTGGTGCGATAAATGCATTAGCTGTACCTAATCCAGCAGATTCTGGAACATTACCAATAGTTACGGGGGCTAACACTGAAGAACTGCCACGGGTAATTCTTAAAGAAAGATTATTAGCGGTTCCTAAAGTGATAGCTGCATTAGTATAAGCTCTTACTGACTTAATAACTAATTTACCTACTGTATTGTTACGTGAAGGTCTTACTCCAGCTTTATTTACTTCAGCTACAACAATAGTGTCAGATCCCGTTAAAGACTGTATACCATTTGGGTTTGTAGTTGCATTGAACGCTCCGAAATTAAGTTGTCCTACAATATGACCCATATGTTGTTCACTAAGGTTATTAGCGTTGATTTTTGGGGATTTGCCGCCATTATTAATTTGATTCACAATGGTTGCTCTTGCAATTGCCATATAATTTACCTCGAAAGTTAACTACTTAAATATTATTTTTGCTGCTTTTATTTTAAATACCATTAGAATTGACATTAAATTGATGAGAAAATGGAGTTGGTTGCTGATTATATCTCGTATAGGATTTTTTATTAGACCTATTAATTTCATCTTGTCTACATCTATCAGCAATACCTCTATAACGGGAAATTAAATTAGAATCGGGGTCTTCTACATCAGATAATATCATAAAAGAAGTATCACCTAATAACCAATTATATAAATTGTCAGGGATTTGTGCAGTTATTTCAGTGAATTCTTTTGTATATACAACGGAAAAGGTTAAATTTTGATTAATATTTGCAGGTAAAACAATATATTCAATACCATCTGAATCTCTTTCCACTAAAAAGGGTGTAGTTCCAGCAGAATCAGAAGATGCATCATGTAATCTAAAACGTTCGGCAGCTGCACCCATATAGTTTGTATTACCTGCAGAATCATATAGATATAATACACGGGCAGTATCTGTCGGAAGTTGGATCCTATTATTAGTTGCAGTTAACCCGGAAATGTTAAATGTATTCCAATATAGAATATTTTCTGAAGTGAAACGCCTCAATGATTGTTCAATCTCCAGATCAATAATATCAGCAAATTGGTTTGCTTGATCACCGATAATATTTTGAATTCGGGAAACTAATTTAGTTTTATCAATCATTCTTTGCCTCGTCTAAAACAACATCATCAGTAATTCTAACTAACTCAAAACCTTTTCTGACTTCAAACAAGCCTGCTCTTCCAAAAGATCGTAAAATACGTTCATCTCTAAGTGCTTGTACTAACCAGTTAATACCTTTAATGAATTCAGGAATAGTGCAAATACTTGGATTATAATATATATTTGCCACTTTAAATTTAGCGCCTTCAACATTTGTTAGATTAGCTAATTGTTCAACAATTTCCGGCACAAAAGTAATATAAGCACGATTTAAACGAATAGTTTCAGCTTCTTTAACTTTTCCGAGAGATTCGAGATAAGCCGCTTTAGTATTAGCAACTGGTCGACCTAAGTGTAATGATAAGCCTTTTGGTATTCTAGAAGCAGAATCTACACGCCCGAAAGCGTTATTTGACAAGGCGACAGTACCAATACTCATATCGTTTGTGATTAATTTGAAGTGTAGAGACTGTATTTTCTGCATGATATTATATAATAAGGGTTAATATAATATTAAATATTCAAAAAGTTACAAAAAAAAAGACTCTCAAGATATATCTCAAGAGTCTTATATTTAATGAAGTACTACTAGATTAGCTAGCGGTATCAGCACTTTGAATTCCAGTTATGACAGCACAAGTAGCTTCATTGAAGAGAGCAAAACTTGCAGAGCTGAATAAGCCATGTTTTTTCAAGAAAGGAGTTTCTTCATTATTTTGAAGATCTTTCATTTCTTTGAATAACATAGGAGTTCCCTCGCCATCTTGGGTTAAGAGGACTTTAGGGCTTTCTGGATTGATTAAGAACAACTTATCAGCGTAACCTACACCACTACCAGTTTGATCTGCAAATGCTCTAGGATTAGAAGTAGTACCTTGCATATCGCTTACTGGGAACAAATGAATTTCATGATTTCTATATTTGATAATAGAAACTTGAAGAGCATATTCCCCAGCGGTTGGGTTGTAAATTTGAACTTGATTAGAAGCGCCTAAAGCGGCTAATAAATTTTCTACAATTTGTAAAGTATGGAAAGAGCAGATACCTAACAATTTTTGTGAGGAGTAGGTTCCACCTAACATATCAATTAAAACTGTATCGATATCAGAAAGGCTTAAATTACCATTGGTAGTGGCTAATCTGTTAGTAACAATAGAAGCATCTAATCCATTGAAAGAGGAAGCATTTGAAGAACCTGTTACAGATTGCTTTTTAGACCACAAGAAAGCAGAAGAAAGTTTTTCCATGTGGTTAATGTAAGCTTCTTCTTTTGATAATCCCGAAATACCTTCTTGGCCGGGTCTAAAACGGTATTCACCTCTCATGACACCCATTTGTGGCTCGATCCATAAATCACGAGTAATAGATGTGTTATATACTACAGTAGTAGGAGTTCTATCCGAGATATAATTCAAAGACGCAGAACCTACAGTAGGACTTAAGAAGTCAGTAGCTCCAGCCATTCTTTCAATAGTATCTAAAGAAGTAGTAGAAACGAAGAAGTCAGTTACGCCAGAAAATGCAACTGCGCCATCACCATGAGCTACAATAGAGATTACATCACCATTCACAGCAGTTACACGACCACGTAAAGATTCCGAGTTAGACCAGTTTATTACTTGATCGTCAACATTAAATCTTTTACCGATTCCAGAACCTACAGTGAAGCTAATAGTAGCGCCAGAAATAGTTTTAGTGGTAGCAGTAGTAGCAAAACGTCTAGCTTCGGGTGTAGCATCTTCATAAACAGTATAGTTAATAACACCTTTATCAAGAACTAAAATGTTTTGTGAAGGAGTTCCCGGTTCATTAATACTGATTCCCGCAGGCATCAAAGCTGAATTTAAAGCCCAGTAAGAAGCAGCTGCTTCAGGAGTTAAGCCTAATTTGTCTAATTCTGCAGTTTTTGGGACTCTTCCCATCATAATAATATTAGCGAAACTAGCGAAAGCACGCTTTAGATTGGTAGATCCTGATCTAAAGGCCTTGCTTCCGTCCAGCTTACCGGAACTTATTCCGAAACCTAAAGAATTGGAATCGTTGAAAAAATTGAGAGACATATAATATAAAACCTCGTAAACTAATTAAATATTATTTAGAGGTTAATAATTTCATAGTAATTAATCTTTATCTGGTCGAAATCTCAAAAATACTGGGTGCCTCGGCAAATCTTTCGCTCCTACCAACATCGCCTTATATTCTATATATTTCCCGAGATAGTTTTCTTTATTTTGCCAGATATTTCGTCTTTCTTGTTCTGTCCCAGTTATCACGACATCTAATAATTTATTTTCATATTCTACCGTAAAAGTAGCTGCTATATCAGTTTGTAGGCGGTTATCAACTGTTCTAGATTTACTTTTATAACCGAGTTCATTTATTTTACTTTCATTTAGATTTATAAATCTTGGTTTAATATCAATAATTTTTGCATCAAAAGATAAATAAGGTTTTACTTTTAATAGATAACTTTCTCTTAATGTTGACCTACCAAATTTATATTTACTGGAAGCTTTTCTTAACATCAACCCTTCATATCCGGCAGATAGGTTATCATTAAATAAGTTTAATAATTCAACTTCATTATTAATTACTAGTTGTTCTACTATTTCTATCTCGGGAAAGTTATTTATTGAGAAGATTTCATTTAGTTGTTTATTCCTTATTTCAAAAGCTATCTCGGGTTTTCCTTCTACAATGATATCAAAGATATGAAATTTTAGATCGAATGCTACATCATAACTCATTACTTGACTAGTTATTTCTTGAAAGGTTAAATTATGATTATATAACTCTCCATCTAAAACGAGATTATTTTGTTGACAAAATTCAATTAAATCTTTTAACTTGTCTTGTATTTGTCTATTCGGTAACTCTTTTAAAGATCTCGATAATAGTTTTCCATCTTTAATGATAGCTCTAATACCATCTAACTTTTTAGATCCTATGAGTGGATATTGTAGCTGGTCAAGTTGTGCTTCAACACCTAAAAGCGGCTTAAAATTATGCATTGATTATAACTCCTAAATCTTTAAATACTTCAATAAATTTTTGTGTATTATTTACCTTGCCCGGAATATACGCTATCATGTTGGAATGGCTAGGGGCTTGATTGTTTACTTGATTTTGTGGTCTATCAAACTGTAGTCTTTTAGAAGGTATTACACTGGTGTATTCACCTATAGACTTTGTGGCTCTTTGGGTTGTTTGAAGCGCTTCTATAGAAAATGCCATGAAAATAGCTTCTTCTATATGTCCGGCAGATACTTCATTTATTAATTTTTGCCAAAATAAAACTGTATTACTTTTATTTTTTGTTTTGTTGCCGGGTGGATTACAAAATACTTTACCATGCCATTCTTGAGTTAATCCATTTATTTCTTTGGTGAAGAAGTTTTTAGCCTCGACTACTAAATTAGCTTCAGGACAACTTGCGGGATCTAGATCTATTTCCCCTAAGACTTGATAAACTCTATCTATTATATCTCTTGGTGTAAACCATTCATTACTCGAACTCGAATGTAAAATGTTCATTTTATTTATTTTATAAACTATATTTAAATTATAATAGCACTCAAATAAAAATTCAAGTGCTAGTATATTAATTATATTTAATTTGCTTCACTTATATTTCTTTTAAATTATTAATTAATCCTGAGAACATATTCACCATTTGGGCTTGTTTTTTAGGCATACCTGAAGGCGGACTAAATTCATTTTTAACAGTAACTGAAGAGGTTCCGCCAGATAGGCTAGCTATTTTTTTATCGGGTGCTGACGGTTTTGGGGTTGCTGGTTTTGGTTTTTCTATAGCACCACTAACTATTTTTTCAATTTTACTTTGAAGTGCAATATAAGGATTTATTAACTTTTTGCCGGCAACTTGTCTACTAATTAAAAAATCTGATACCAGTTTATCAATTTCTTTTTCAACTGTAGCTACTTTTTCTTTTGATAAGGTTTTTAATTGGTTTACTGTATCTTCTGCAACTTCAAAGAAATCTACTTGCCATTCTGTATTATTTGCTTCAAATTCTTTTTGAATTTTTTCTAAAGCTTTTGCTTGTTTTACGACAGGTAGGTCAGCTAATTCTTTATATTTTGTTTTGGCTTTTGAAGAGACTTCATCAAATTTAGAATTAAATTTTTTTAATAATTTTGCAATTTGAACTCCACCATCACCGGCAGCTTCTAAAGCTTCCATGGAATCAAAACCTAAATCTTTAATAGTTTCATTAATAAACGCTTGTGTATCACCTAGGTCTAGATCTTCTAGATCTATAGCTAATTGATTTAAATCAACTCTAGATTCTATTACTTCTGTATTTTCTTCTTTAGTTTCAGTAACTTCTGGTTTTTCTTCTTCATTAATGACAGTTTTTTCTTCTGAATCATCAAAATTCCCAATATTAAATTTGAATGACATTTATATGACCTTTCTTTAACTATATTTAAATATTAAATTTTATTTTTATTAAGATTTAGTTATGTCGACATTCCTGAAATTTCATCCATTCCCGGCATATTATTATTAAATCTTGAAGCTTGATTACCTGCTTGGCCTGTTTGTTGTTGTGTAGGATTTGCTGGTTGACCTAATGGGTTTTCTGAATTAGTGAAAGCTGATTGGTTCATCATTCTCAATACTTGGTCTATTTGCTGTAGTGTAGCAACTTCGCCTTCGGTAAATGGGGATTTTAAGAAGAATCGTTTAGCTTCAGTAAAGCCTGATTGACTGTAAGCGTATAATAATAAACCATTAATATCAAAAGTTCCCGGCTGCACTTGCTCGATAGAAATAGCTGTTTGTAAGAATTGATAAATAGCCGCAATTTTAGACCCTTTATCAGCGCCTGCATCAACTGGTGAAGATATCTTGGCATGCATTGGGTATGGTATTTCATGCGATTCGATTACATCTGCAGCATGTGTTGAAGTTTGTAAATGTATGAATGATTTTGGAAGAAATGCTCTATTAGCTAATAATAAAGCGTCTGCAATATCTAGAGTTAATTTTGATATTTGAGATAATCCGACAGATAGTCTAGATAAAGCATTTGCCAATAAAGAAGTAACTCCCGTTAAACGGGCGCTGGCTCCTATATCACCTCTAAAGAAATCTGTTGATCCCAAGGTAGAATCTAAAGCCTGCTTGTAGAGTGTTCTAGACTGCATAAACTCAGCCCCTAAAGAACTAATTTTTAATGGTTGTATTTCAGATAACTGTCCGGGCACTTCTATCGGCATATTCGGCATACGATCTATCAATACTGTAGGATCAACTCCAGAAGCACTACCTATTAATAAAGGATCTGCTGCTGACGCACGAGTCTTCATTAAGTGTAAGTTGTCCATTTCAGTCAGTTTTCTAGCTTCATTTTTACCGATCCTTACAATAGATTCACCAACTAAACGCCCAGTAATTGGTTCTAATACTAAGGGAAAAATAGGAATTGCGACACCCGGAATAGGGGATTTACCTTGATGAACTATTTGAAGACCATAATTAATTTTTGACTTTTCGTTACCATTGGTATCTAGACGAGCTACAATATAATCACCGTTTCTGAAATGATAATGAAGTAACTCTACTTGATTATAAGCGCCATCACCTAAAGTTTTATTTGATCCTGCCACTTTATCCAATAAAATATCTAGTGCAACTTCATAATCATCATATTTATCTCTGGTTCCAATCTCGTCTAAATTCTGATTATATCTTTCATTGAAGACTGCGGTACTGATAATTTCTCTTCTAATAACATAAGGGATATCGTCCCAACGACTAACTCGGGGAAATAACACATCAGTAACTTTGAGAGTTCTAAAATCTGGACTTTCTTTGGTAAAGGTTTCCATTACATACGATTCTGATTCATAAATTTTTCCCGAGATAGGATCTTCTTCTCGAACTAACACTTTTTTAGGTGCGCTGATAGTTTCCGTTCGCCAACCAATCGCTATAAAGCCTATGCCGTGAATGCAGCTATCTTTAATCAAAGTAGCTAATTCCCTAATAAAGTCATTACTTTTTATTTGATCATTAATTAATTTTGATACACGTTCCGTTAAAGCTACTTTACCATCAAGCGGCGCAAAAGTTATCATATCATCTTGCGATAGGAAAGGTTGTATATATTTTGATATCAAACTCTTTACGGCACTATTAAGTTCTAGTGAGTCATATATTGTCGTTTTATCGCCTAAAAATGCTTGCAATTTTTCCTTGAAAACTTCATCATTACCGGAGTAGATTTGGAAGTCTTCGGCGGCTTGTGCAGCTGATATTTCCCTCGAATCTGTGTTGAGTTCGTCGAATAATTTAAACAGCTTCGATTCAAGAGAGTGTTTAGATTTTTTTAATAGATCGTCCATTTTCATATGAGTTTCTTATAATTAACTGTAATTTAATATTAATTATTTATTTCTTTTCTGCTGATATCTCCACACTGTGGAATGGTGAACCCCGATCGAAGCTGCTACTTGTCTTTGAGATAAGCCTTTATCAAGTAATTCATAAAGCTTTTGTATTTTATCTGCTGTCATGTAACCAGTGAATCGGCATCTAGATCTTCCTTGTCTACTACAGTGCTGGCTGTTTTCTG